>Ga0209573_1000109_pt1 | contig 224795 bp, 172 predicted proteins | sample TNRBio252014_DNA_FD_185870 | JGI IMG/M metagenome (GOLD analysis project Ga0209573, IMG submission 185870) | Wastewater treatment Type I Accumulibacter community from EBPR Bioreactor in Madison, WI, USA - TNR Reactor_6/25/2014_ DNA (SPAdes)... | ecosystem: Engineered > Bioreactor > EBPR >...
GACTTCAATTTCGAGAAGCCTCTTGGACAGGCGGTCAAGCTTGTCTCTGCCGGCCGTGATAATCGAGCGGGCTGTGCTGTAAGCATCATCAACGACCTTGCGGACTTCTGCGTCAATGACAACTGCCGTCTGTTCGGAATAATCCCGGTCGCGCACGGATCCGCGGCCCAGAAACATCTGATGATCCTTCTTCCCAAAAGTCATATGCCCAAGTTTCTCGCTCATTCCAAGTTCGCAGACCATCATCTGCGCGAACTGCGTCGCCTTTTCAAGATCATCCTGAGCGCCCGAAGTAATTTCACCAAAGCAGATTTCTTCAGCAATGCGGCCGCCAAGCAGCACAGTAATCCGGTGCCTCAGCTCGGTCCGTGTAATGAGACTGCGGTCTTCGGTCGGCATCTGAAGCGTGTAGCCGCCTATGCCGTACCCCCTGGGAATAATGGAAATTTTGTGAACAGGATCACCGCCGGGAAGCATCAAGGCCACAAGAGCGTGCCCCGATTCATGAACCGCTTTGATTTCCTTTTCGCGCGCAGAGATCACCCGGCTTTTACGTTCCGGCCCGACCATGACCCGCTCAATAGATTGTTCAAGCTCAAGCTGCCCGACAGATTCCTTGCGACGGCGGGCTGCCAGAAGAGCGCCTTCATTGACAAGGTTCGCGAGGTCAGCGCCGGAGAATCCCGCTGTCTGGCGGGCCAGCTTGCTCAAATCGGCGGCGGGATCAATCTTGATTTTCCGCACGTGCACTTTGAGAATTTCTTCCCGGCCCTTGATGTCCGGGCGTTCAATCACGACCTGCCGGTCAAAGCGTCCAGGACGAAGGAGTGCGGGATCCAAAACATCCGGCCTGTTCGTGGAGCCGATCAGAATAACGCCGCTATGGGTATCAAAACCGTCCATTTCGACAAGCAGCGCGTTCAAGGTCTGTTCGCGTTCATCGTTGCCGCCGCCAACCCCGGCAAAACGCTGTCTTCCAACGGCATCGATTTCATCGATAAAAATGATCGCGCCGCGGCCGCTCGTCTTGGCCGCCTTTTTACCCTGTTCAAAAAGGTCTCGGACACGGGCCGCACCAACACCCACAAACATTTCAACGAAATCAGATCCGCTGATCGAATAAAAAGGAACATTCGCTTCCCCCGCAACGGCTTTCGCGAGAAGTGTTTTTCCGGTTCCGGGAGGGCCCATCAGTAAAACCCCTTTAGGAATACGGCCGCCCAGCTTTTGAAAACGGGCGGGATCCTTGAGGAATTCGATAATCTCTTCGAGTTCGTCCTTGGCTTCTTCAACGCCGGCCACATCCGCAAACGTAATCCGGGACTGTTCCGTGCCGGAAAGCTTGGCCCGTGACTTCCCGAAAGAAAAAAGACGGCTGCCTCCCTGCTGAACACCCCGGTAAACAAAAAACCAGAAGAACGCGATCAGCAGAAGGACCGGCGCTACTGAGTAAATAAGATTGCGCCAGAAGGTTTCGGGAGGATTGATCGCGAAATCAGCGACGTTTCTTCGAAGGGTAGGAAGAAGTTCAACATCATTGGCTGGAACGTGCACCTGAAAAAAAGTACCGTTTTTCAATTTCCCCCTGACGACCCCCTCCACCATTTCCGCCGTCACAATTTCACCGCTTTCGCGGTTCGTCTGGAGAATCTGGAAAAATTCCGCGTAGGACATCTGGCTGACTTCGATGTTTTTGAAGAAGAATACCTGGAGAACCAAAAAGAAAAGCAGCGGGATGGCAAATAAAGCCGCAAGCTTTTTTCGTTCAGAATCCGGACCTTTCTGGGGGCCGGGTTTCTGAGGAGCCGCGGGACTTGAGAAATTCTGCTTAAATTCGCTCATCGCTTAGGTTTGCCTTCCGTAAAAATGGGTGTCGAAGGATACAAAATAAACAGCGTCTAGTGTAGCATGGGGCTAAAAGGCATGCCAAGGACTTTATCGGCCGGATTTCTTCTTATAAACCATGATCTTTTCTGGAGTTAGCGAAAGATCAAGGTCTCGTTTCAGGGAGTGCCGATAGCGAGGCCTGGAGAACGAGCCCCGAAGAGTCTCCCAGGCGTCAAAAGGCAATCCGCTGCGGGAATCCAGCTTCTCAAGGGCTCTGCGCAAAACCCTGAACTGAATCGCCGAAGGAAGCTGTTTGAAAAGAGGCCGGGAAAAAACAATCTGCTTCGAAGACGTTTGAACACAAGCAGACTGAAAAGCAGCAAGCTCCCACAGCTCAAGAGCCTGGGCTTCTTCTGCAATCACAGCGGGAATCCGGGCCAGCGCCTCTTTGACCCTGGGATTAAACTGCTTTTCCAGCAGCGGCAGCACTTTCTGGCGAAGACGGTTTCTCAGAAAATCGGAAGAATCGTTGGTTTCGTCACGGCAGAACGTCTTTTTTCCATCTTTCAGATAAGAGAGAATCTGCTCTTTTGAAAAAGCCAGAAGCGGTCTTACAAGTGACAGTCTCCTCAGCTTCCGTGTTTCGCGAATCGCCTGAAGCCCTTGAAGTCCGGTTCCCTGAATCATCCTCATCAAAACCGTTTCGGCCTGATCATCCAGTGTGTGAGCGAGCGCGATTTTTTCGATTTTCCGGCGCGAAGCTTCCCGCGAAAAAAAATCATACCGGGCCTTTCGGGCTGCCTCTTCAACGGACAGTTTTTCGAAGAGCGCCTGCTTACGCACGTTTCCGCGGCCTGTGACACAAGCGATTTCGAGGTGCTTCGCGAGGCGCTCCACGAAACTCATATCCCTCGAAGCCGTGCGCGCGCGAAGACCGTGGTGAAAATGAATCAATCCCAGTTTGAGTTTCCAGGAAACTCTCAGCGTATTAAGAAGATACACAAGAGCGACGGAATCAGGGCCGCCGGAACAGGCTACAAAAACCTTGTCCCCCGGCTTGATCAGCCCGGAAAGAATAAGCTTTTTTTCAAAAAGAGACGCGAGATCAGTCTTCATGGAAGGCATTCTAGCAGTTTATCGGGAAAGTTGATTACTCATAAATCATGAGGAAGAAATCAGGGAGAATTGCGTGTAACGGGCGAATACTAGAGCGCATCGCCGATGCAGGACAACGACGCCAGACGAAGGGCATTTCGCTTCGACGATCGGCATTCATTTTGAGACTTTAAAAAAGAGCTTTTCCGAACCTCTCAAAACCTGCTTTACCAATTTCGATCGAATAATCAGAAAAAAAGAAGAAGAGTTTTCACAAGCAGCGCCAGATCCAAAGAAGCGGGAGGCTCGAGTATGGCTAGGCGTCCGAAGCAGGCGATGCCGTAGCGCATCGCCGATGCAGGACAACGACGCCATACGAAGGGGATCTCGTTTCGACGATCGGCGATGCTTGTGAAAGCACTTCTTAAAAAATGACGGGGGGGAGGATCGAACTCCCGACAACAGGCTTATGAGTCCTGTGCTCTACCAACTGAGCTACCCCGTCCTGAAAATCTGGTGTGCCAAAAACAGAGGGTTTTCAAAAAAGAGGCGGCATCTTAACACAGACGCCCCCCCGCTGGCAAGACCGCGCCTCAGCTTGTGACGGCTCCTCGAGAGGAGGTCGAAACTAGCCGCGCGTACTTGGCCATAACACCTTTGGTGTAGCGAGGCTTTGGCTCTTTCCAGGATTTAAGACGTTTCTTCAGTTCCGAAACGGGAATAAGGACATCCAGCTTGCGGTTTGGAAGATCAAAACGGATTCGGTCACCGGTTTTCACAGCCGCGATGGGACCTTTTAGGGCCGCTTCCGGAGACACGTGACCGACCATCAAACCGTGCGTCGCGCCGGAAAACCGGCCGTCCGTCAAAAGGGCGACCGAGTCACCAAGACCTTCACCCACAAGAGCCGCAGTCACGCCAAGCATTTCGCGCATTCCGGGGCCTCCCTTGGGGCCTTCGTAGCGGATAACCACCACATCACCGGCTTTGATTTTGCGTTTTTTCACGGCTTCAAAGGCTTTCTCTTCGCATTCAAAAACTTTGGCGGGACCCTCGAAAAACTCGCGCTTTTCCCCGGCCACTTTGAGAACACAGCCTTCGGGCGCAAGGTTTCCCTTCAGGATCACAAGTCCGCCTGTGGCTTTAAGCGGTTCTGCCAAAGGCACGAGCACTTTCTGCCCTTTGACTTCGCGCGCGAGATCAGCCTCTTGCCCGATCGTTCTGCCCGTTACCGTCGGGCAATCCGCGTGCAGACGCTTGGCATCTTTGAGACGCTGAGCGACCAGACGAAAACCCCCAACCTTGTAAAGATCGCTGGCCACATAACGCCCTCCCGGCTTGAGGTCACCCAGAAGCGGCGTCTTGCTGCTGATGCGGTCAAAATCCTCAATCTTCAGCGGAATATCCATTTCGTAGGCAAGCGCCAGCAAATGCAAAACGGAATTGGTAGAACCGCCCGTCATGCAAACGGAAGCAATCGCGTTTTCAATCGATTTGCGCGTGATGATGTCCGAAGGCTTCACATCCTTTTTCAAGAGCTCCATCACAAGCTTTCCCGCTTCAACACAGGCCTTGTCTTTTTCTGCTGACATGGCAGGAATCTCATTCATCCAAACCGGCGAGATCCCCATAATGGAAAAGGCCGTCGACATCGTGTTGGCCGTGAATTGACCGCCGCAGGCGCCCGCGTTAGGACAGGCTTTGTTTTCAATCTGGCAAAACTGCTCTTTGGAAATGCGGCCGGAAGAAAATTTTCCCACGGCTTCAAAAACATCCTGAATCGTAAGGTCCTTGCCCTCATGATGACCGGGTTCAATGGAGCCTCCGTAAATCATCAGAGAGGGAACATTCACCCTCGCCAGAGCCATTACCGTACCGGGAATCGTTTTATCACAGCCTGAAATCGCCACAAGCCCGTCAAAATAATGCCCCCGAGCGACAAGCTCGATAGAATCCGCGACCACTTCCCGGCTGATCAGGGACGTTTTCATTCCTTCCGTCCCCATCGTGATACCGTCAGAAATCGCGATAGTATTAAATTCGATCGGTGTTCCACCTGCTTTGCGAACCCCTTCTTTGACCTTTTCAGAAAGACGCCGAAGATGAAAGTTACAGGGCATAGTTTCAATCCACGTATTCGCGATACCGATCATCGGCTTGGCAATGTCCTCATCAGTCAACCCCATCGCCTTAAGCATGGCACGGGCAGGAGCTCTTGACGGCCCCTCGGTGATCGTTGCACTGCGTTTGTTCAATTTCATGAAAGCCTCCGGTTTTCGATACATAGGTAGGATTGCTGATAAAGTGAAGAAATCATTATAACCGATCCCTGCGTTCTGGAAAATGGCGAAATCCCGCTTTACACTCCCGGTCTAAGAGCGTAGACTTAACACACCTTCAACTTTCTTCAAGATTGGGCCATGAAAACATCTCTCCAGAAGAAAAAATCAGTTCCCGCAAAATCCTCAGCCGGCCCTAAAGCGGCTCAGAGCTTTGACGGGATCATTTTTGATATCGACAACGTCCTGATCGACACAAGAGATTCTTATCTTGAAACGATCCGCTGGACGGTTGAAATCTATCTGACGCACGGAAAGATCCCTCTTTATGAAGCCGCGCCCAAGAATCTTCGCCCGGCGCTTTTAACGCCCGCGGATATTCATCAATTTAAACTGCTCGGCGGTTTTAATGACGATTGGGACTGCTGCTACGGACTGCTTCACTATCTTCTCAGCCTTAACGTCGTATCCCGATCCATCCCCGCGCTTCGAAAGGCCATGAATTTAAAGGCTCTCGCGGCCAAAGCTCCGGAAAGACCGCTTCGTGTCGAAGGCATCACAAAGAAATTCGGCCGGTCACAGTTCGTTATGATCGAAAAGATTTCCAGGATTTTTCAGGAAATTTATCTCGGCAAAGACCTGTTCAAGCAGACCGAAAAGAGGGATTCTGCCTATTGGACCAAAAAAGGGCTGATCCGGAATGAAAAAATGCTGATCAAACCGGTCCATCTTGAAAAGCTGAAGGCCGCAGGCATCAAAATCGGCATCGCCACAGGCCGTCCCCGTTTTGAAGCGATGTATTCCCTGCAAAATTTTGGGGTCATGAAACTTTTCGACGCAATGACGACCATTGACGAGGTCCGAATGGCAGAACGGATGGAAAAGAAGTCACTGCGAAAACCCCATCCTTTTTCACTCGTGGAAACAGCCCGAAAGATGCATTTAAAGAAGAATCTTCTCTACGTGGGCGATCTTCCTGATGATGTTCTAGCGGCAAATCGGGCCAAAGAAACTCTAGGCATTCAGTCAGCAGCATTCCTTGGAGCGGTTGAAAATCTCAAGCCAACCCTTGAAGAGCTCAAAAAACTTTCCCCGGATCATATCCTCTACAAAGCGGAAGACCTTCTTCGCCTCGCCGGCTGCTCGAAATAATCTTTTATAAATAAACTCAGGAGTTTACAGATTTCCGCAGGAGCTTTGTGCCTAGGGCTAAAAGAAGCACGTTCGGCAGCCAAAGCGCGACAGGGGCTGGAAGATAACCCCGAATGGAAAGCGTTTTTGCACCCACAAAAAGAATGTAGTAAAGACTCGCGAAAGCCATCGAGATCGCAAAGCTCAGCACGATCTCTCCCCTGCGCACCAGAATCGCGATAGGAACCCCGATAAAAACAAAAATGAAACTTCCGATGGAAAAAGCGATACGTTCGTGGAACGCCGTCCAGAAACGGGTCAAGTCCGACGCATGGACTTCCTGATTTCCTTTCTTAACCAGTAATTCCGCCAGCGTAAAATCACGCATCTTCTTTTTCATATTCCGGATATCTTCCTGACCGTAAGCGGGAAACTCGTAAGTTTGGAACTGGATCGACTGTACTGCTTTTGTCTTGGCGTCAGAAACACTTCCGTTGTAGAGCTTGATCTGCATCGCGGACTGATCCGGAAGCGTGATGATTTCACCGCTCTCCGCGATAATGGTACGGATAGGTTCATCACCATCACCCACTTCATAGGCCACAATATCTCGAAGTTGATCACCGACAACTTCCTTGGTGAGAAAAATCACCTGGTCATTCAGCTTCACAAAACGCCCGGGCTCCACAAGCGCTTTCGGGTGTTTAACCAAAAGCTGTTTGGTTGTTTTTCTCAGCGCGAAACCCGCCGCAGTCGTCACCTGGTCATTGAACACGAACATTCCGAGGCTCAAAAGAATCCCAAGAATGAATGCAGGGATCATAATCTGATAGGGATGAATTCCGGACGCCTTAAACGCGCGGATTTCATTGTACTGTGAGAGATTTCCAAACACGATCATGACCGCGATCAAAAGACTCATCGGAACGGTGTAGCTCACCATATCCGGCAATGCGAGCATCAGGACATAGAGGGTGTCAAAAAGAGGAACGCCCCGGCCAATGATAAAATTGGCCGCTTTCACCATGTAGCCCGCCATAAAAATAAAACTCAGAGTCAGAACAGACAACGCGAAGGGCAGCATCAGTTCTCTGAAAATATAACGCTGAATAATTTTCATTAGGTTCCTTGTTTAACCTGTATTCCGAAGACCGTGGGCAATGCCATTTATTGTAAGAAAAACCGCTCGCTGAATATCTTCAAGATCCCGGGCGGACGCGCCTTTTTCCTGTTTCTCTCTGAGCCGCCCCATCAAAATCACCTGAGCGTAGCTGAGCGGATCCAGGTAGGGATTTCTGCGTTCAATCGAACGCTGGAGAATTTCCGTATTTTCCAGAATTTTTTTCTGTCCTGTAATCTCAAGCAGCGCGGCCACAGTGGATTCATATTCATTTTGAATCCTTTTAAAAATTCTGTCTCGGATTTCCTTTTTCGTCACTAATTCCGCATAGTGTCGGCCGATATGAAGATCCGCTTTCTGCGTGCTCATTTCCAGGAAATCAACAGTGACTCTGAAAAAGGGCCAGTCGCGGTACATCTCGCGAAGCACGCCAATCCCCGCGTGCGAGTTCATTTTAACAAAACTGTGGAAAGCGGAGCCAAAGCCGTACCAGGCAGGCGCCGTCTGCCGGGACTGCATCCAGCTGAACACCCAGGGAATCGCGCGTAAATCTTCAATCCGCTCGCTCGAATTGCGGCGGGCCGGGCGCGAGCCCAGGTTCATGCGCGAAATAAGATCAATAGGCGTCGACTGGTGATAATACTCGATGAAGCCTTCTGTTTCATAGACCAAATTCCGGTAGGAACTGAATGCCGAATCGGAAAGTTTCTGCATCACGGCTTCCCATTTGTCTCTCTTTGAGGAAGGATGAACGTCAATAAGACTCGCGTGAACCATCGCGGAGATAACCAGCTCAAGATTTCTCTCCGCGATCACCGGGTTTGAATACTTGGAGGCAATCACTTCGCCCTGCTCAGTGATTTTTATGCGCCCATCGACGGTTTCTCTGGGCTGTGCCATGATCGCCTTGTTCAGAGGCCCTCCGCCCCGTCCGATGGCGCCGCCCCGGCCATGAAAAATTTTCAGCTTCACGCCGGCCTTCGCTGCGGTCTCCGACAAATCCTTCTGCGCCGCATAGAGGCACCAGGTCGAGGTCAGGAAACCGCCGTCTTTTCCGGAATCGGAATACCCCAACATGATTTCCTGACAGCCTTTCATTTTCTTAAGATGCTTACGGTAAACTGTGTCGCCATAAAGTTCCGTCATGATCCGGCCGCATTGTTTCAGATCGCTGATCGTTTCAAACAGAGGAACAATCATCAGGTCATCAATGCCCATTTCCCGGCAAACCCAAAGCGCGGCGAGAACGTGGCTGGAAGAGTGGCTCATGCTGAGGATGAAGCAGCTGATGGCGTCCGGGTGAATTTTTTCGCGGATATCGCGAATCACGCGGAACGTATTCAGGAACTTCTGTGTCTTTTCTGAGTATTCACGGGCCAGGATTTCACGATGCGGTGCATCTTGAATCAGACTTCTCAGGAGCTTGACCCGGTCTTCTTCAGCAAGAGTCAGAAAACCATGGGGCGCGAGAGAAGAGCCTTCCAGCATTTCAGAGACAGCCGTTTCCAGGCTTTCCGTGTTGTCCCGAATTTCCAAGGGAACGAAGTAAAAACCAAATGTCGAAAGCGCGAGTTTTAGCTGAGAAAGACGCGGCAAAAGATAGGCGCCTTTATTCTTCCTCAGCGAGTCGGTAATGATATCAAGATCCGCCGCGAAGTCGCCTTCCTTCTCATAGTGACCTTCGATCGTTTCATCCGGAGCCGTCTGTCTCTCGCGCTCAAGGGCGTTGAGCCGAAGGGTGTTAATCAGTTTGCGCTGGATAAAAGATATTTTCTTGCGGTAAGGTTCGTGACTGCTCTTTTCTTTCCAGGCGTTCGCGAAAAGAGGCAGCCGCCGAGCATCTTCATCAAGCGAAGATAAAAGTTTCCGGGACGCTCCCGCCATATGAATGGACTGACTGAACTCCTCCATCAAAAAACCGGTCGCCTTGATGTATTTTCTAAGAACGATGTCCTTCTGTCTGCGGACGGTTTCGAGGGTCACTTCCGGCGTGACAAAAGGATTGGCATCACGGTCGCCGCCGATCCAGGAACCGAAACGAAGAAAGGGCCTGGGTTCCAGCTTTTTTCCGTAAGCCTGTTCCACCAGTTGATGAAAACGAAGCAGGGTTTCGGGGAGAACTTCAAAAAGAACCTGATCGAGGTAAAACAAACCGTTATCCACTTCATCAAGCACGGTCTGGCGGCGGTGGCGGAGTTCATCCGTCTGCCAGAGAAGCGTAATGGCTTCATAAATCGCGTTCTCGACCTTCTGGGCTTCTCTGGGAGTGAGATTATGGTACTCGCGCTGATAGAGAAGCCTGTCGATTAAAAAAAGCTTTTCCAGCGTGGAACGCCGCTGCGCTTCCGTAGGATGAGCTGTCAGGACAAGCTCGATTGAAAAGTCCGCGAGTTCTTTTTCGATTTTAGAGAAAGGAATATTCAGTTTTTTGAGGGTCGCGATGACGTCATCCAGAGAGCCTCTCTGAAAACTTCCTTTTTCACTTTCGTAGGCCCGCTTGCGGCGGATGCGGTGCTGATCCTCGGCGAGGTTCGCGAGCTGAAAAAAGATAGTGAAAGCACGGATCATTTTCGTGAGATCGTCGAGCTTCAGACCCCGAATTTTGCGAATCAATTCTTCTTCGCTTTTTTCGTTATAACGGCGTCGAAGCTGAATGGCCCGATTGCGGACCCATTCCACAAGATCAAAAAAAGCCTGCCCCTCCTGATCCGTCAAGACGCGGCCCAGGCAAGCGCCGAGCCAGCGGACCTCGTTTTGAAGGGGTTTAAGTTTTTCTTCTGTCGAAATCTTTTCTGCCACAGACAATCCGGTTTCTTTTAAACGGAAAACGATTCCCCGCACCCGCAGGTCTTATCCGCGTTGGGGTTAATGAATTTGAACCCTCTGCCTTCAAGGGCTTCGACATAATCAAGGGTAATACCCTTCAGGTAAAGATAGCTTTTGGGGTCCACAAAAACGTGGACATCTTCAAAGGTAAAATCCTGGTCTCCATCTTTCTTCGCGTCAAAGTTGAGGCCATAGGACAGACCTGAACAGCCGCCGCCCTTGACCATAAGACGTAGTCCGGCGCCGGGCGTTGTTTCCTTGGTGAGCAGGCGGCGGACTTCTGAAACCGCTGAGGGTGTTAACTGAATCATGGAAGTCTCCTCCTAATTACTTTTTTGCGGGGGATAAAACGGCGATATCCGCCGGTGCTGCTGAATAATATCGGTCATCCGCTCGAGCGTAAAACGAACGTCTTCTTCTGTTGTAAATCTTCCCAACCCGAAGCGCAAAGCCTGATAAAGATACTCCCGGGGAACCTTCATCGCTTTCAGCACATGCGAGGGTTCCGTGCTCCCTGAAGAGCAGGCCGAACTGGCCGAAAGAGCAATTTCGTTTTGAATTTCCGCGAGAACAGCTCCCGCTTCTACACCAGCGAAACTCAGGTTAAGATTCCCCGAAAGGCGCTCCGTAGAATGCCCATTCAAACGCACAAAGTCAAGACGGCGCAGTCCTTTTTCCAATTTATCACGGAGAGCCTGGACACGCCGGCTCTCCGACGGCATTTCACAGGCTGCAATCTCTGAGGCTCTGCCAAAACCCGCAATCCCCGGAACATTCAGGGTTCCCGACCGAAGCCCCTTTTCCTGTTCCCCCCCATGCAAAAGCGGCTGAATCCTTACATGCGGGTTTTTCCGGCGTATATAAAGAGCTCCGACACCTTTAGGCCCGTACATTTTGTGCGCGGTCCAGGACAGAAGGTCAATCCCCAGACTTTCAACATCAATCGGGATTTTACCAGCGGCCTGAGCGGCATCAGCATGAAAAAAAACACCCTTTTCCTTGGCAATTTTCCCGATTTCAGCCGCGGGCTGAAGCGTTCCAACTTCGTTGTTGGCGAGCATCACAGAAATCAAAAAAGTCTCATCGGTGACGGCTTCGCGGACATCCAAGGGAGACACCAGACCGTGCTCATCCACGGGAAGAACGGTCACGCGCACGCCCTGCTTTTCAAGATAGCCGACCGTGGCCAGAACCGAGGAATGCTCGGTCGCCTGAGTAATCAGATGACATGCCTTTCCCCGCATCGTTTCCCAAAGCCCCTTCAGAGCGGTGTTATTGGCTTCCGTCGCTCCACTGGTAAAAACAATGTCGGCGGCCGGCGCTCCAATCAGCGCTCCAACCTGCGCTCGGGCAGCCTCAACAGCTTCAGCAGCTCTTAACCCAGCCCTGTGGGAACGGCTGGAAGCATTGGCGAAGTCTTCTTCCATGAAAGGACGCATGGATTCAAGCACACGCGGGTCTACCTGTGTGGTCGCGTGGTTATCGAGGTAAATAATACGATCCATAGGAAGATCCTCCCGTGTTCGGCGAAGGACGGAAGGCTAAAAAAGACTCGAGGGGAAACTTTCCGCGGGGGAAGGTTTGCGTTCCATTAACTCCCGGACTTCTTCTTTCCAATTCACCGGAATTTCATAAGTCTTGTAATCCCAGCTGGAGGTAAAAAGAATTTTTCCTTCCCGGCAGCCGTACTCATAGACTTCTTTGGTCAGCCGGACGTCGTCGAGACAATACTTCTTGAGTTCTTCGATGCGCCCTTCTTCAAACATCACGAGGGCATCGGTGCCATGCCCCGATTTTCGCTGCTTAAGCGTCGGTCCTGCAATACTGTCAAGACTCGCCCTGTGTCCTCTGGCTTTTTCCACCACTTCCATCAAATCCAGAATCGGAATTTGATCTATGGGGCGGAAAACATAGGGCGCCAGAACAGGCATATCAAAACCGCGGATATTGAACCCGATGACAAGACCTACGTTCTGAAGCCGCTTTTCCAGCTCCATCATTTCGCGCTCTTCATAAGCGTAATACTTGTCTGTCAGATAGTCGTAGGTTCCAGCAACAGAGATCTTCAGCTTGTGAAGGTTTCCGCGGCCGACTTCCTTGAAGGATTTCTGCGTTTCAAGATCAAGAACCAGGATATTCGAACCGTGCATAAAGTCTCCGGTCAAACGCCCATGACTCTGTAGCCGCAGTCGACGTAGAGGATTTCACCCGTAATTCCGCTCGAAAGAGGGCTCAGCAGAAAAAATGCCGCGTTCCCGACTTCCTCGAGTTCCACATTGCGGCCGAGAGGGGCGCGGTTACGGTGATTTTCAAGCATCGTGGTAAACCCGGATATTCCGCGCGCGGCCAGAGTGTTCACGGGACCTGCGGAAAGACCATTAACCCGGATGTTCTTTTTGCCGAGATCCGAGGCGAGATAACGCACACCGGACTCGAGACTGGCCTTCGCCATGCCCATCACGTTGTAATTTGTTACGACTTTATCCGAGCCCAGGTAAGTCAGAGCAACGACACTGCCGCCGCCGGCTTTTTCAAAAAGAGGTTCCGCGCCGCGGACAAGGGTAATAAGAGAATACGAACTGATGTCGTGAGCGAGAAGAAATCCGTCACGGGAAGTGTCAACGATGCGACCGGCAAGATCTTCCTTCTTCGCAAATGCGATACAATGAACAAGAAAATCCAGTGATCCGAAGTCTTTACCAACCTGCTCAAAAACGGACTTCACATCTTCTTCCTTGGTCACATCACAGGAGTACAGCGGAGAAGTTCCGGGAAGAGTCTTGGCAAGCTCTTCAACACCTTCCTTGAGGCGCTCACCCTGATAGGCAAACGCGAGCTGAGCTCCATGAGCAGATACGGCTTTGGAAATCCCCCAGGCAATGCTGCGTTTGTTCGCAACACCGAAAACAAGGCCCTTTTTACCTTTGAGGATGCTAGAAGTGAATACAGGATTTTCCGTCATAATAGTCTCCGACATAATGGCTTGGCCTCCAACAAAAGAAATGAAGGTTTAGGTTAGCGGAAGGCCTCTGGACTGTCAATCAAAAAGCCCGCTCCAGACGAGCTTCTCAGACCCCGCCTGAAGGGTGAAGTAATTCTTTTAAATCATGAATCACAAGCGTGTTATTAAAAGCTTCCGGCTGACCGTGGCTGCGCCGTCTCCGGTCAATAAAAACGGCCTCCAGGCCCGCGCTCCGAGCGCCGCGGACATCATCTTCAAGACTGTCCCCCACATGAACCGCACGAGAGGGGTGGACACCAAACCGGCTCATGGCTTCATCAAAAATCCGGCGGCTGGGTTTTGAGGCTCCAAAGACAGCCGAGATCAAAATAAAATCGAAGTACTGGCTGATTCCAAGTCCATCGCAGAGTTTCAAAAGACGGCTGTCCCAATTAGAGATCACGCAAAGCTTTTTGCCGCGGGCTTTAAGAGCTTCAAGCACTTCCACTGATTCGGGAAAAAGGCGCCAGCATTCCGGCCGGGCGAAAAGCTCATAGAGCTCTTCAAAAAAAACATCGAAGTTTCCCGGGCCGCCGCCAAATGAAATGAACACCTCCTTCACAAGCCGGTGCCACCACTCTTTTTCCACTTTTTCACTGGAATGGCTGACCAGATGCGCCAAAGCATCCACCTTCTGCCAGACTTCGTGAAAACGAACCTCGATCGCATGAGGATCGGCATGGCAGCCGTGCCTCAAAGCAACCTGGCTGTAAATAATCCCTACTGACGGATAAGGCGCAAGCAGAGTGCCGCCGGCATCAAAACAAATAACATCATAGTCCTTAACCATAGAAAAGTTACCGGGATTCCGAATTGTTGCGGCTGAGAAATTGCTGGGCAAGCATTGAGCCCAGGGAAGCAATCATCTGCTGTTGGGACCCTGCAGCCGAACGAGGATCTGAATAGCCGTAAGGGTTGCCTGCCGAATACTGCCCGCCGGCCGCGCGGCTGTTGGCACTCACCTGGGAAAGACTTTGCTGCATCGTGGAGAGGCTGCGCCCCATATCCTGTTTACGCGCATTCGCTTCTTTCCACTGCTGATGCTGTTTGAGATTTTCCAACGCGTCCTGTGCGTCAAGGTTTCCATAATCCATTTCCCTCGCCTGCAGAAAATAATCACGCGCCTCTTCAAAGAAACCCTGCTCCTGATACACAAGACCGATCTGCATAACCGCGTTACGCTTCATGGCAAGATCATCTTTCTTCTCGGCTTTACTGATTAACCGGCGAAGCTCTTCCCTTGCGCGTTCGTACTCCCCTAACCGCTTGTAAGTCACGGCAAGATTGTACTGGGCGGGAAGAAAATCGGGATCCAGCATTAAAGTCTGATCCAGTTCGTGGGCAACACGGCCTAAAAGAGCGGCCGAACGGTCCTGGGAAATTCCCTGATACGCGTCATGCTGGAGAGCGTAAAGGTTGGCCAGCTCAAAGTGATAGGCAGGATTTCCCGGTTCGCTTTGCAGGGCTTCGGTCAGCTTACCTTCAGCCTCAACAAGACGCCCTTCAGCCTTGAGAACCATGGCTTCCTGAAAAGCTTCCTGGGAAGAATAACTGCGGGCGAGAGGTGCTTCGAGAACGTCGGCAAGGACCTGGCTGTGCACGGCGCACACAGCCGCAATAAAAACAAGCGGTGCAGTTCGAAGGTATTTGAAAATTGCTGCTGAGTGAGGCCTCTGTTTCATAAAAAAGGGCCGCCGGGTTTCCGGCGGCCCGAGAAACTCAGGCCCGGGAGCCTGATTTTAATGCATTCAGAGCAGCGTCATAATTAGGGTGCTGCGTGACTTCCTTGACGACTTCCACATACTGGATACGGTCATCCGCGCCAATCACAAAAACAGCCCGGGCAAGAAGACGGAGTTCTTTAATAAGCACTCCGTAAGCTTTTCCGAAAGATGTCTCACGGTGATCCGAGAGAGCTTTGATTTTGTCGGCACTGGAGGCACCGCACCAGCGTTTTTGCGCGAAGGGCAAATCAACACTGACCGCGTAAACAACAACATCCGCGGGAAGCTTTGAAGCTTCCTCGTTAAAGCGTTTGGTCTGAAGATCGCAGACAGGCGTATCCAAAGAGGGAACAACGCTGATCAGGCGAACCTTACCCTTGCTTGACGCGAGGGTTACTTCACTTAGATCACCCGCCAGCACTGAAAATTCAGGGGCTTGATCACCCGCTTTAAGCTCATTTCCCACCAGCGTCATGGGGTTGCCTTTAAAAGTGACTCCGCCTTTTCTCTCAACATCCGACATAATATCCTCCTTGGTTTTGACGTGTAGTATAGCAAGAGCCTTGAGGGCGAAGCAATGATGGGCGTCAGAGTCCCAGAATACTGCCTTTTTTCAAACCTTGATATTTGCCGTCCTGAATCACCGGTACTCCGTTCACAAAAACCCATCGGGCGCCCTCGCTGAGAAGCGACGGGCTTCTGTAATCCGCCCGATCACGGGTTTTGACAGGATCAAACAGAACAAGATCAGCGTAAGCACCCGGCGTGATCCTTCCCCGGTTTGAAAGGCCGAAAAAATCCGCGTTCTCGGATGTTGATTTTCTGACCCAGGCCCCCAGAGCTTCCGGTTTGCTGGAGAAAAGCTCTTTGAGAATTTTGGGGAAGGTCCCAAACGCACGGGGATGAGGGTAACTGATTCCGTCCGCGATACTGTCAGAACCAAGCGAAACATAATCCTTTGAGAGAACTTTTGCGACCACATCCTGACTCTGTGAAAAATAAAACGCGCTGACTTCAAAACGCGAGCGCCCAAGCACATCGGTCAGTACTTCTTCTGGGCTTTGGCCGCGGGCTTCCGAGATCTGCCGGATCGTTTTTCCCTGGGCGTCTTCGTCCTCTTTTGCTGTCACAGAGGCAACCATGACATTGTTCCAGTCGCGGGGATACTTCCCAAAATAGCTTTTCAGTAATTGAAGAATTTCTTCCCTGCGCGAAGGATCTGCAAAAAAAGCGTCGCGGTCTGGACGCTGGTACATATCATCAGGTAAAACAACGCCGAGTTCGGCAAAACTTGCTTCATACGGGTAGGCATCCGCACGCACGGAAAGGCCGCGGGCACGGGCTTCTTCTATCAGCCGGAACGCTTCATCGATAAGACCCCAGTTCTGAGGCCCCGCCGCTTTCAAATGTGAGATTTCAATTTTAACACCAGTCTTCTCACCAATGCGCAAAGCTTCTTTCACCGCTTCGATAAGGCCGCGGCCCTCGCTGCGCATGTGAAAGGCACAGACACCATCCATGGTCTGAACTGTCCGGCACAAGGCTTCTATCTCATCTTCGCGGGCGAAAATCCCCGGCAGATAAACAAGCCCAAAGGAGACTCCAAGAGCGCCCTGTTTCATAGCTTTCTCCAGCATTTCCTGCATCTGCCGAATTTCCGCCTCCGATGCGGGGCGTTTTTCAAAGCCCATGACCGCGGCTCGCAGATTGCCATGGCCCGCGAGAACACCCAGATGCGTGAGAAGGCCGCCCTTTTCCATAAAACCGCGGTATTCCTTAAATTCCGCCCAGGGAATATCCCCCGCAGGAAGGAGAACTCCTTCACGCGCCCAGACACCGCGGATTTGATTTCTATGCTCCCCTTCGGCGGGCGCCGCCGACATGCCGCAATTACCCGCAATTTCAGTCGTTATGCCCTGATATAATTTGTTGGCCAGATCAGGATAAACCCAGGCATTAAAATCCGAATGTGTGTGGGCATCAATCAAGCCCGGCATCAGAACCATTCCCGAACCGTCAATCACCCGCTCAGCATCTGTTTTTGAAAGCTTGCCAACAGCACCGATGCGCTGCGCGTGAATCGCCACATCCAGCTGCCTCGGACGAGGTGACTCCCCATCATAAACCGTGGCATTCACAATCATCCATTCATACGCACGGGTTTGCGCGCCAAGAGACATGGGGAAGACCTCCAAAAGAGAGAACAGGGCTGTCAGCAGAAAAACTGTTTTTTTAAAGGAAGAGGGGACGCTTGGAAAACTTCGGAAGGTCAAAGGGAACTTCATGTGTTAATTATTTGGCTGGAACCGGGCGGTACCCCGGCTTGCGGTGCTCGGCACGCACAACTGTGTGAATACCGCCCCGCACGTAAAAATCCCCCTCAACCTGCATAAACCGGGGTTTCACGGCGCGGACGAGGTCATCAAGGATCTGGTTGGTCACCTTTTCATGAAAAGCGCCTTCATTGCGGTAGCTCCACAGATAAAGTTTCAGACTTTTGAGCTCAACACAGCTTTTATCGGGAACATAACAAATCCGGATCGTCGCAAAATCCGGCTGCCCGGTCTTTGGGCACACACACGTGAACTCCGGGCACTCAAAACGGATTTCATAATCCCGTTTGGGATAAGGATTATCAAAAGAGTCGAGAGTTTTGGCTGGTTTTGTCGGCATGGGCGGATTATAGCACGAATTGCGGGAAGTTCTACTGGATCCTGAGGATGCGGCAAACTCCTCAGCGATAAATCTATTTAAAATCAGTATTCACTATTAAAAATAGGTTTTTTAGGCGCATTCAAAGAATATAAATTCCCTCCGCCCCCGGCTCCGGCTAAGCTGTTTTAAAATTCATCTCAAAGGAGACGCATCTTATGCGGAAAACCTGGGAAGATTTAGTTGACGACTTTCTTGAAGTGGCATGCAGGATGAACCGGGCTCAGAGGGAAAACGCTCTGGAGAATTTTCGCCTGGAAAACATCACGTCGGAACACCTCGAAGTACACCCTGCTTTTTCAGTCGAGGGAAGGCTTATGGTGGTTCTGAACGGAACCGAGATCAGTAAATGCACTCTTTACTTTGTTCGAAACGGGAGACTTGAAACAATCGGCCTGGAAAATTCAGCTTACCGATGATCAAATTCGGTAAGACAAAAATTGGCGAAGGAAAAAACATAAACGGCCAAAGGATCGCGCGTCATTAATTTGATCTCGTGAAATTCCTGATCCTCATTCTGGATGAGGTAGTAAAGCCGGGGTTCTTCGACAACAAAAAACGTTTCGCCCGTTTCATCCGCAAGAAGATCCGCGCCTCTTTTGCCCGGGGGAACAGGCGCATTGTCGCGCCGGACATACACCCTGACTTCGCGCTCTGAACCTCCGGACCGGGAAAGAACTCCGTAGACTTCCGCGCCCAGATAGATGCCTCCGATATAACTTGTCCAGTCGTCCAGCTTCTGGGTATGCTCAAGATACTCTTCCCGGTTGCCCCATTCTCCATGGAGAAAGATGCCTCTTTCCAGGCGTTTGCCCTGATCTTTGTAGCGGAGCACCTGGTCCGGAAGAACACCCGTGCGGTTCGCGATCTCAATGCCCCACCAGCCGGCGCGCTTGTAACCCGTGTAAAGCTCTGTGCTCATTTCACCGCAGTCCCAGACGTTGAAACGGTCTTTTTCGGTTTTAACCGCTGGCTCCGGAAGCTTCGCGCCAGGATTCAGCTCGAGCAGCTCCTCACGGATCCGTATTTCGAAATCAATGTCGCCGCCTTCCCCGATGCGGGTCTCCACAATTTTACCGTCGTCATTAACGAGATATTTGGTCGGCCATGAACGGACGCCATACGCCCCCCACATTTTCGCGTCTTCATCCAGAAAGATGGGGCGCTTGATTCCGAGGCGAAGCGCGGCTTTTTCGACGTTCTCTTTTTTCCCGGCAAACTCAAATTCCGGAGCGTGAACATAAATCACTTCGAGTCCGAGCGGCTCATAAGCTCGCGTCCACTTATCCAGCATTCGAAGCTCTCTGAGGCAGTTAATCGTGGTGTAGTCCCAGAAATAAACGAGGGTGACTTTCTGCTTCCAGCTGAACCGGCCGCTGCCGGGGCTGTTAACCCAAATCCCTTTTGATGGAAAAGCTGGAGCCGTCCGGACAAAGGATTCTTCTTTTTCGTTCTCGGGCGCGGCGCTCAAAACGCGGGGAACAGCCGTCAGGAAACACATCAAAAGACAAAGAGGAATGAGGCTGCGAAGCTTCAAAGGCGAGGCCTTTCTGGAAGATTAAAAGAACGCGGATCTAAAATCAGAATGTTATGAACCACCAAAGACCAATCGTAACAAATGGACTCGGGAAAAGCAAGGAACCGGCTACTCGTCACTCACGGCCGCGCGCAGCGCATCAACTTCTTTTTTCCCAAGAAACCTTCCCTGGCCAAGCGTCAGATTGCCGATCAAAATAGGACCAAAGGCGAGACGGACCAGGCGGACCACCTGATAGCCCATCGCCTCAAAGAGCCTTCTCACTTCGCGCTTGCGTCCTTCACAGATACGCAGGTGAACGATTCTGCGGGAAAGCACGCGGGCTTCTTCAACGCGCGCCATCCCATCCTTGAGACGAATCCCGGACAGCATTTTTTTCAAATCTTCGGGAGCGAACCCCCTGCCGAGACGGGCTTCGTACCATTTACTGACACGATAGCGCGGATGCATCAGCTTGTGGGCCAAATCTCCATCGTTGGTAAAAAGAAGAATGCCCATCGTGTCTTTGTCGAGACGTCCCACGGGAAAAACACGCGATTTGTCGCTGTTCGGCTGTCGGGTGCTTTTGACCAGCCTGTGAGGCAGAAGATCATAAACTGTTTTCGAGGCATGCGGATCGGCCGCCGTTGTAATGTAGCCCTCAGGTTTGTTTATGACATAATAAATATGGCTTTTGAAAGGAAGGGGCCGCCCGCGGAAACAAATCATGTCCGTTCCGGGTTCCACCTGACGGCCGAGATCCAGGACAATCTCTCCGTTTACCGAAACGGCGCCGTTGCGGACATGCTCTTCACATTTTCTTCGGGAATCGATCCCCGCCAGGGCCAAGGCACGCGAGATTCTCATTTCACAAGCTCCATATAGTAAAGGGGCCTGCCTTCAGCCTCATACTTCAGTTCATAGCTGGTCTTGAAATCCTCGCAGAAGAGACGCTGATTCACAGTCTCACGCCTTGAAGCCCACACAGGCCCCAAAGCATCCACTTCCGCCTGAATATCAAGATAGTAAGGGTGGTTATCCGTCGCCAATTCGATGCGCCCGCCTTTTTTCAGTTTGCTTTGCAGCAGCGTGAAAAAGGATCCTTTCGCGATGCGCCGTTTATGGTGCCTTTTTTTCGGCCAGGGGTCCGGAAAGTAAATATGAAAAACAGAAACGCTTTCTTCGGCGAGATACTTTTCAACCAGAATGAGGGCATCCGTCCGGACAAAAGTCAGGTTATCAAGCTGTCTTTTTTCTCCCCTGCGGGCGCCTATCTTCATCCACTTGCCGGCTGTATCGACACCGATGAAATTAATTCCGGGTTCCGCAGTCGCGCGCCCGACAAGAAACTTTCCTTTTCCGCAGCCGATCTCAACCTCAAGCTCAGCTCCAGTCGCTGAGAACAGTTCCGCCAGCGGCGGAAGGTCCGCGGGAAGATCCCGCTTTTCCCAAAACCGTTCCTCAAGCTTCACGGGGCCGGGCTTGCGCCGGCCGATAAGAAACTTCTCACTGATGGCTTCGCGCGTTTTTTGATTTCTTCCCCGTGTCATGGCGTTCACTTTCCCGCCGGCCTGAGAAGGGCCAGAGTTTCCAGATGGCTTGTCCGCGGAAAAAAATCAAACGGAATGATCCGTTCAAGCTTCCACCCGCGGGTTATGAGAAACTCCAGGTCCCTGGCCAGAGATTCGGGATGACAGGAAAGATAAAAAAGCATTTCAAGGCGTTTGGCTTCCGAAAGCGTCTGAGCGGCGCTCTCGCTCAGCCCTTTCCGCGGAGGATCAATCATCGCGACCGGGGCCTCGGCGCAACTGGTCTTGCTCAAGGTTGCGGGCAGCACATCTTCAACCCGCCCCTCAAGAACACGCACATGGTTCAAATCGTGCGCAGCTCGGTTGTAGTAGGCCATCTGAACCGATGACGGAGACTCTTCAATCATAACAATTTTTTCAAATAAATCGGCGAGCGCGACGCCAAACAGGCCGACGCCCGAATAAAGATCAAGGAAAAGTCCCCGGGCATGCGCGGGAACAAGAGATTCAATCTTATCCATCAAAAGCGGCAGAATGGAAAGATTGGCCTGAAAAAAAGTATCGAGCGAATAATAAATTTTACGCCCCCTCAGCTCCGTCCAGAAATAATCTTCGGGTTTCATTTCAAGAGAGCGCTTGCCGATCCCGCCCCACAGCACCCGGCCGTCGCCGCCGGTTTTGACAACCAGGTTCGCGGTGCGGTAATCATCCGGAATCTGCTGAGCCGCCTGCTTTTTAAGCTCGGGAATAAACGAGGCGATCTCTTCGCGGGCAATCACACAGTTATCAATTTCCAGAAGGTTCTTACTGTCCGGAGGCATGAACCCGACAGAAAGACTTTTATCACGCCGGCGCAGAAGCGTCAGATCAAGGCGGCTACGGCTGTGATACACGCTGGGAGAGCCGACCACGGGCTCCACGGTAACACCGTCAAGAGAAAGCCTGCTCAAAAGCGTTTTTTCCAGAAGCTGAAATTTGACTTTCAGCTCCGCCGGATAGGTCAAATGCTGATAGGCACAGCCGCCGCACACCCCGAAAACAGGGCAGCGAGGGGTTTCCGTTTCAGATGCTTCTTGAGGCTCGGGAAAAGCAAAGGGCATGATTCATTCACTTTCTAAGAGACTGCCTGCGGATATGAGGCGGGCCCAGTATGCCAAAAATGGACAGCCGGTCAAGCGAAATGCTATACTCGCCACCTCGAAACAGCTGTCCCAAAAGCTTCTCCGCACAGTCCCGGCTGAATTCTATGAACGATAAAATCTTTCTTGAGCGTCTGGAAGTTCCCTGCATTATCGGTATTTTTGATTGGGAAAGAAAAATCAAGCAGACCGTGTGGATCGACCTGGAAATGCCGGTCGACGCCCGCAAGGCGGCGGCCGTCGACTCCATTGAAGCCACGCTTGACTACAAGGGCATTGCAAAACGAACCGTTCATTTTGTTTCCGGCAGCAGTTTCCAGCTCATCGAAACCCTCGCCGAAAAACTCGCCGCTCTGCTCTTGAAAGAATTCAAACTCCAGGAAATCCGCCTGAGAGTCTCCAAGCCCGGCGCTGTCCGGGGCTCCAGAAATGTCGGTATTGAAATTTACCGAAAAGCCTCCGCAAAGCGTCCCGCAAAACGAAAACGCAGCTGAGCCCATGACGGGCCAAAGCGTTTTCTTCATCAGTATCGGTTCCAATGTCGAACCTGAGCGCTACATTCCCGAGGCCCTGGAAGAATTGCGCCTGTCTTTTGGAGACCTCACCGTTTCCCCTGTCTACGAAACGCCGCCGGAAGGTCCCTCAGGCGACAAACCTTTCTGGAATCTGGCCGTGCGCGTGAGCTCAAATCAAAACCGCGCTGAGGCAGGTAAAATTCTTCACAAGATTGAAGATAAGCTGGGGCGGAACCGAAGCATTGCTGACAAATACGCGCCCAGAACGATTGATTTGGATCTTCTGCCGAGACCGGGCTACCAGAAGCAGTCTTTCGTCATGATTCCTCTGGCAGACATTGCCCCTGAGACCGTCGATGAGGAAACAGGAGAAACCTTCCAGTCTCTGGCCGGGAGGCACGCGGCGAAAATAGCATCTTTCAGGAAGGTCGCGGAGGGAACAAGCTTTAAAGGAAAATAAGGTATTTCGCGTAAGGGCCTGCGCCGCGGGCGATATCCCACGCGCCGGAAACAGTTCCGGAAACAGCTTTCATTGTACCTCCGACGGCGCCGACCACCATACCGAAGGGAAAAGCCGTGGTGCTGTTGGAAAGAACTCCCATAGGAACCTCAAACGCGGCGCCCACGGTCTTGAAGACCCCCCTGAGAGCAAGCCCTATATTGCCGCCGGCAAAAGCAGGCTGAGGAGCCACTAGCATCAGTATAAGCAGCGTTAAGGGCAGGAAGCGGACAGACTTCATCATTTGATTAACGGCCCAAGGCCAGGAAAACTCACCTTTTTTTTCAGGTTGCACTTTAACCGATTTTGACTACGATAGGGCGCTATGAAAAACATCCTTGTGACAGGCGGTTCAGGTTTTATTGGTTCCAATCTCGCGTTTGAACTCGAAGCCCGTTTTCCAGGCGCCCGAATCAGCGTTCTCGATGACTTCCGCGGCTCCAGCTTCAAAAATCTTCTGGGTTTCCGCGGAGACGTCCTGGCCTATGACGTCTCGGACAAGTCCTGGCTCCCCATTTATGAGCGCCGTCCGCTCGACACTATCTTCCATCTGGCCTCCATCACTGACACGACGGTTCTCGACGAAAAAAAAATGATGTTCGACAACGTCGAAGGCTTCCGCAATATTCTCGAACTGGCCAGAACCAAGAAAGCTTCGGTTGTTTACGCGTCATCGGCCGCCACTTACGGCAGCCAGGATACCCCGATGAAAGAATCGGACGCGGGCCGCCCGAACAACGTCTATGGTTTTTCCAAGTGGGTTCTTGAAAATCTCGCCCGCACGTATGATAACGAACTTCGCCTCGTGGGGCTGCGTTTCTTCAATGTTTTCGGTCCGAAAGAAACTTTCAAGGGACACGCCGCCAGTATGATTTATCAGCTTTGCCAGCAGATCCGCGCGGGCAAACGGCCCCGCATTTTCAAGTTCGGTGAACAGCGCAGGGATTTCATTTACGTGAAAGATGTTGTTGAGGGAATGATTCAGGCCCGTGACGCAAAAGAAAATACGGTTGTGAACATCGGCACAGGGCAGGCCACTTCGTTTAACGAAGTGATTGATGCGATCAATGAGGCGCTGGGAACCCGGGTGGAACCCGAATACTTTGATAACCCTTACGGTTTCTACCAGAACTTCACGCAGGCGGACATCAGCCACACTCGCAAAGCCATCGGCTTCAACCCCCGCTACACGACACGAGAAGGCATTCTCGATTACGTGCGTAATTACCTTCTTAAAGACGGGCTTCAGCCCGCCGCTCTCAAGGCCTGAAGCTAAAAGAGCTGGGGTTTGGGCTTTTTGGGGTGATAGACGCAGGGAATCCTGAAAACAAAACGGCTCCCCTGTCCAGGCTCACTTTCAACCCAGATGCGTCCGCCGTGCAGGTCCACGATTTCCTTCGTGATAGTCAAGCCAAGCCCCGTGCTTGAAACACCCGCAGGCTGATGAACACTCACCTGAACAAATTTATCAAATATCTTCTTCTGGTCTTCCGGCGCGATTCCAATACCCGTATCCCGGACCGCCAGCTCAACACATTCCCCGCCCAGTTCAGGATCCTGAATACCGCCAAAAGCTTCAATGGTGATTGTTCCGCCGTCCGGAGTGAACTTGATCGCATTGCCCACCAGATTCGTCAGCACCTGCGTCAAGCGGTCCGCATCAGCTTCAAGTTCGATATCCGCGGGTTTAAAATCCGTCTTGATATGAACATTTTTGTCTTTCGCCCATGTCTCCACCGTTGACGCGACGTGTTGAACAAGACCGCTGACCGGAAACTTCGCGGGCTTCAGATTCATCTGGCCAGCTTCAAGCTTGGACACATCAAGCAAATCATTGATCAGCCGGGAAAGCCGGTCGATGTTCCGGTACGCAATGCTGAGAAACTTCTCCTGATCAGGCGTCACATCGCCCACTTCTTTGCCAAGAATCAGGGAAAGAGACTTCTGAATTGCGACAAGCGGCGTTCTGAGTTCATGAGAAACATTGGCCACGAATTTCGTTTTCAGGTCTTCGAGTTCCTTCTGGCGTGTGATGTCCGTAAGAACAGAGACCATTCCAACCGTCTGGCCGTCTTCATTTTCAATGACTGCCGTGCTCGCCTTGACAATTCTTTTCGTCTCTTCATCCTGCCCCGAAAGCTGAACCTGTTCCGAGAGATGGCCGGGCTTGTCACGAAGACTCCCTGAAGCCATCGACACCACGTGCTCAGAGCCGAGGCCTTCCGTCACGCTTTTTCCGGTTTTCTCGCTTTGCTTGACCCCGAGAAGTTTTTCAGCAGCCGGGTTCATCAAAACCACATTGCCGTTTTCATCCACCACAAGAAGACCTTCGGCAAGGTTGCGGACAACGGCATCCATCCGCTGTTTTTGATGGGAAATGATTTTATTTTCGAGTTCCAGTGTTTGAATCTGCTTGTCAATCTTGCCGTCCATTTTCGCATCATAGAGCTGGGCTTTGCGGCGAAGTTCTTCAAGCTCTTCCGGATCAATCGAGGCTTTTCTTTTTTTCTTTTCCGCCTGGCCTTCCATCTTCGCAAAAATGTTTTCGATCGTTTCCGCGCTAAGGCCGCCCTCGCAGAGTTCTTCTTTCAGGCTCGAGCCCAGCCGGTCCCGAATTTCCTTGTCCTTGAAAAGCTTTTGAGCAACCTTCTCAAGCGTTTTAATATCTTCCGGATTTTTTTCGTAAGTCTTCCGAACCATCTGAATTCGAAGATCATCAGAAGCTTCTTCAAAAATGGCCGGTATTTTTTCTTTCAGCTGCCGGTATTCCGCACCCTCGCCTTCCAGCCTCGTAATTCCCTTTTCAAGTTCTTTGGCCAGCTTATCAAGCGCCCTGGTGATATCTTTTCCCTGCTCTACGAGAAATGAAAGAAGACCTTCCATCAGCACTTTGACCATCTGCCGGATCACCACTTCAAGCTTGGCTTCATCCGCGGCCTCACTCAGCGCGGCTTCAACAATTTCCCTGGGGCTTTTTTCGATCTGACCGACAATTTTTTCCGCGTCTAAAAGCACAGGCTCCGGACTGACCACACCGCCAGGTGATTCTGCCCTGATTTTCCGGATAATCCCGGCAAGATCTCCGTAGGGAACAAAGGTCCCTTCTCCCTGAACGGGTACCGGTCCTGCGGCTGTCGCCACGGCCCTCTCTTCCGGCGTCTGAGTTTCACCGCCCGAAGAGGCGCTGACCACAGTTTCACCTTCTTCCACAAGTTGAAATTTGCCTTGGGAAAGCCGGATATGCGTCAGATTAAGCGCTTCAAAAGCTTTCCGGAAGCCTCCCTGGTCCGAAAGTGATTTCGCCCTGAGCGCCATCACCTTGACGAATGCGGCAAGCTGTTCCATCGTTACGCCCTTGTCTACCACCAGGCCTTCGATACCCAGACGTTCAAAATCTTTAGCGAGCTCGTGCGCGGCAACCTCTTTGTCCGAAACCACAGCGCCATCCAGAAGAAGCCTGTGTCGCATGGCGCCAATAGACAATCTTTCCCGGTCAAGAAAAAGCGAGTCGAGGTCCATCTCTAATTTCTTGAGAGTTTCTTTGGTAATGGGATGATTTTCAGAATAGAGCCGTATCTGTTTAAGGGAAAAAGAAAGCGTTTTAGAAAACGCCAGCGAAGGGCCTTGCGAAGATTGCATAAAATGCTCCCTTCAAAAAAAGGTCAGGATTTGGCCTGAAGGTTTGCCTGAATGGCCGAGAAAAGGCCGTCCATGTTTGCGGACTTTACAAAATAGTTTTTGACTCCCTCAAGCTGAAACATATCCTTCATCGGCTCATAGGACGTCAGAACAATCAAGGGCGTGTCTTTGGTTTCATTTTCCTTCTTGAGACGGCGGACAAAGGTGTACCCGTCCACTTTGGGCATTTTAATGTCCAGAATAATCAGATCGGGCTTTTCTTTAAGGGCTTTTTCCATGCCCTCTTCGCCGTTATGCGCGGTCACGGTCTGATAGCCTTTCTTCTTGAGGTCAAACTCAAGCAGCTGCGCGAAATCCTTATCATCATCAACAATCAAGATCTTGCTCATCAAGAGCCTCCTCAAAACCGGCGCGCCGGCGATTACTTCATGCTTTTCAATGTCTGGCCAACAGTCATCATGGGCGGACCCAGAATCACAACAAACAGCGCCGGAAAGATAAACAAAACGAGCGGGAAAAGAATCTTCACCGGAATTTTCTGAATGCGTTCCTTAATGTTCATTTTATATTTTTCTCGGAGAGTTTCCGATTGAACCCGGAAAGTGAGAGCCAGGGAAGAACCCATCTTCTGCGCCTGAACGATCGCTGAGACAATCGTGTTCAAATCCGGCACCTCCGTTCTTTTGGCAAGGTTTCTAAGCGCGTCTTCCAGAGGAATGCCCGCGTTGATTTCAGCTGAGGCCCGCCGCAGTTCCCGGCCAAGAGGACTTCCCTCCATTTCATTAGCGATGCGAAGCAAAGCGGAGTTAATGGCCAGGCCCGCCTCAAGACACACCACCATCAGATCAAGAGCACCCGGCAGTTCACGTTGAATGCGCTCCAGACGGCCGCGTTTCGTAAAAACCCTGATAAAACGGGCCACAAGAAGCGGAATGAGAACAATCGTCAGAAAAATCTGGAACGGGCTCCATTTAAAAGCGGTCAAGACCAGAAAGCCGATCGAAAGCCAGGCAAGCGTGAGAAGAATCGTTCCCGGAGATGCCATCACCTTGCTGATTTCAGAACGCTGCTGCTGCTTTTTGAAATCCACCTTGGTCAGCTGGGTTTTGACCACAGCCACGGGTGAAATACCTTCTTCCAGCATACGGATACGCCGTTCGACTGCACGCGATTCGGCGAAGTAACTCCCGTAATACCAGATACCCAGAAAGACGCTGGCTGAAAACAGGAAAAGAACAAGTGTCATAGACCCTTCCTCAAGCGACTCTGAATGATGTAATTTTATTGATCACATAAGCTCCGACCAGCTGCATCGCACCGGCAAAAAGCAAAATTTTCCTGCCGCCTTCGTTTTGAATCATCGGGTCGAAGTACTTGGGATTCAGCATCATGAGAATACCCGCGAGGGCGAATGGAAGCATGATGAGCACAACGCCTGTCATTTTTCCCTGCGCGCTCAAAACGCGGATCTCCCGCAGCATGGTGAGACGCTCGCGCACCGTTTTCTCAATGTGATCCAGAAGCTCCACAAGATTACCGCCGACTTCGTTTTGAATAAAAATTCCAAGAACAAAGATGCGCAGCTCGACCGTTTCAATCCTTCGATAAAGTTCATTGAGCGCTTCTGTGACCGTGCTTCCAAGCTCAATTTCGCGCACCATCTGAGCGAACTCTTTGGCGACGGGCTGCGGTCCTTCCTTCGCTACCATTTGAAAGGAAGCCTGAACACCCTGACCGGCACGGATCGCGCTTTTGATGAGCATTAAGGCGTCCGGGAAAACAGTGGTAAAACGGTTAACATAACGCCGTTTGTTGATGATAAGAAACCAGTAAGGAAGCGTAATCGCGGCAAGCGTCATCGACAGAACCGTAACCGGCGCTTTCAGAACCATGTTGCCGATTAAAAACACCAGAGCGCCCCAGACTAAATCTCCGAGAATAAAAACACTGATGGGCATATTCCAGCCGGTGAAAGTCAGCAGTGTAAAAAGTTTTTTACTGAGTCTCTGGCGCTTGAGGGCCTGGTTCAGGCCGAAGATATTACTGAAGCTGGAGGAACGCTCGATTTTCGCCTTGCGAAGGAAAAGACCTTCAAGACGGTCCTTTATTTTCTCGTTTTCGTAGCTGGCCTGGCCAAAGGAGCCTTCAAGAGCAATATAGATGAGGGAGGATACAAAGAGTGCAAGGGAAACTGACAGAACAAAAACAGCCATGCGCCGCTCCTAGAGTCTTCCGCGGACTTTTTTCATCGCCTCGTCTAGAAATTTAGGCCGAATGTCATGAAAGGTAAAGTCACCGTAAATATTTCCATCAGAGTCGATCCCTTTCTGATCAAAGGAAAAGACTTCCTGAAGGCTGATAATGTCGCCTTCCATGCCGGTGACTTCCGTGAGAGAGTCCAATCTTCTCACACCATCCGCATAGCGGCGAATCTGAATAATCAAATGAAAGGCAGAACCGATCTGTCTGATAATCGCGTGATGAACGAGATTTGAATTCGCCATCAGCACCATGGTCTCAAGACGGCCGACAGCGTCCCGAGGAGTGTTCGCGTGAACGGTCGTAATAGATCCCTCATGGCCCGTGTTCATGGCTTGAAGCATGTCCAGAGCTTCTTCACCGCGGACTTCGCCGACGACAATTCGATCAGGCCGCATACGGAGCGCGTTCTTGACCAGATCGCGTTGAGTCACCATCCCCTTGCCTTCAAGATTCGCGGGCCGCGTCTCCAGACGGACCACATGATCCTGCTGCAGCTGAAGTTCAGCCGCGTCTTCAATTGTAATAATCCGCTCATCGCTGGGGATGAAGGACGAAAGAATGTTAAGAAGCGTTGTTTTTCCTGAACCTGTGCCGCCGGAAATCAGGATGTTCAGTTTAGATTTAACCGCGAGCTCCAGAATTTTCAGAACATCTTCGGTCATCGATTTTCTCGCGACCAGATCATCCGGACGGAAAGGTATCTTTTTAAAGCGCCGGATCGACATGCAGGGACCGTCAAGAGCCAGCGGAGGAATAATCGCGTTTACACGGGAGCCATCCGCGAGCCGGGCGTCTACCATTGGTGAGGATTCATCGATGCGGCGGCCGACACGGGCAACAATTCGGCTGATAATATGACGGAGGTGATCATCGTCTTTGAAGTGGGTGTTGGTCATGTGAAGCTTGCCGAATTTTTCGACATAAACATTGTGAGCATTATTCACAAGGATTTCGTCGATGTTCGGATCGCTGAGGAGAGGCTCCAGAGGGCCGAGACCAAATGTCTCGTTCACGACTTCCTGGATAATTTCTTCCCGTTCCGCAGAAGTAACCGCGATTTTTTCCTCATTGAAAATCACGCGGACCAGCTCACTGACCTCTTTACGAGCCTGATCGGGATCCAGCGCCATCAGCGCTTCCAGGTTCAGACGCTCAATCAGCGTCCGGTGCATTTTTATTTTTACTTCCTGTAAAAAACTCCTCCGTTTGTCTTCAACGGATGAAATAGGTCCCTTGGACAGCGGTTTATCATTGTCATCGTTCGAACCGCCGCGAGTCCTGAGTCTGTCACTGAGGGACACTTTCGTCTCCGCCTTCCTTCAGCATTTCCTGGGGTTGCGCTTCGTCACGTTGAGGCTTTTTCTTGCGGCCGCCGCGGCTGAACATCTTTTCCATGAAGGACTGCTTTTTTTCCGTGACATTGAAATCATGCGTGAGAAGATCCGACAAATCCAGGAACTGCCTGGCCAGAATCGAATCAGAGTCAAGCTCGGCTACGGGAATTCCGGAATTCAGAGAACGGGACGCTGTCACATAGTCATTTGAAAAGTTAAACGCGATCGAATAACGAAGAATTTCTTCCGCCTTCTGAAGATCAAACTTCTCGTATTTCGAGTTATAACGGTTCAGCAGAATCCGGAACTTACCGTCGACATACCCCAGACGCTCAAACACCTCCAGGCAACGCAGCGTATTTTTCAGAACCGGCAAATGGAGGTCCGTGGTCAGAAGAATATACTTGGATTGATCCATGACGCTGATGACAGGATCCGTCAGGACATGCCCTCCGTCGATCACGATGTAATCATAATGCTTTCGCAAAACCTGCAGCAGCTGCTGAATCTGATCATTGCGGATCTTTTCTGCTTCTTCGGGTCTTTTGGGGCCTGGAAGAATCGTGACCCCTGTGGAGTGCTCTGGTAAAACACCGGCAAGGTACTGCCCGTCAATTTTGTTCAGATTATCGAGAAGATCCGTCAAGGTTGCCACGGGATCATGATCAAAGAAAAAGGGGACGTCTCCATTTTGGAAAACCATATCCCAGACAAGGACTTTCCCTTTCGTGAGCTGCGCCAAAGCAACGGCCGTATTGCACGATAGAAATGTTGTTCCGATGCCGCCTTTATAACTGAAGTAGGTGTAAGTTTCTCCCAGCTGCTTCTCTTCACTGTTCTTGGGTCTTTCGTGCAGAAGTCTCTTCATCATCGCTCCGACTTCAGCCGGGCGCACCGGATGCTGAAGAAAATCACGGACACCTTTTTTGACACAGCTCAGCATAAATTCGGCAGCCAGATCGGGGGAAGAAACAACGACCGGAATGCGTTCCGCAACGCGGCTCAACTGATCAAGAAAGGCCAGCTTCTCGCCCACACTTTCTGGTTCAAAATGAATCACGATCAAGTGAGGGGCGTAATGGATAACCGCTTCTTCAAGAGTGGGAAGCTTCTCAAAGACCTTAACCTTCAAGTTGCCGGCTGTCGCTTCATTGGCCTCACGGCTCAAATGAAGTTTGAGTTCGCGGTTCCAGTCACCATCACTTGATATCAGCGCGATTCGAAGTTCCAAGCTCTCTCTCCCTGATTATAAAAATTTCCTGACCCTGGCTGTTTCTGCCTTTTACAAAACTTACGAAGCTGAAACCCCTGTGTCTTTTTTAACTGCCTGGACGGGAGCCGCAGCATTCCCCGAAGATGTGACCCGGTTCTGCCATTCGAGCTCCGCCTCGAGCGCGTCCAAAGATTTTGAGGGCGCAGGTCCTGCGGACACAGAAACCGCAGCGGGCGTTTTAGCTTCCTCTTTTTTTACGACGGGGACCTGCACAGGCAACGCCGCAGGCGTACTCTTGACCGTTACAGGACTTTTGTTTTCTCGTGCCGCCTGAACCGGCGGCGGAGGAGCTGAAGCAGCCTCCTTCTTTCCTGTGTTCGCGGGAGGTGTCAAAGCCGGCAGCTGTTCTTTCTTCACTTCCGCGGCTTTGGGCTTTTCGGGCGCCGGCATCTCGCTTTTTTTCTCTGCCGGAATCTCAATCTTAACAACGGAGGGCTCCGAAGATACGCTCACGGAAGCCGCAGCGGCATTCAAAGGCGTATTTGATTGGTATTTCTTTATCTCCCCCTGCAGCTCTTCACGGCTTTGACGAAGGTACTTGTCAATGGCCCGCATATTCTCATCGTTAACACGGTAAGGATGCATTTTGGAAGCCTGCTCAATCAAACCATCCGCTTCATTGTCGTCCGACAGAGGCGTTTTCAAAGGGTTGACAATAATAGGCGTTACAACAACCAGAAGTTCTGAATCAGAATAGCTGTTATTGGTGTTATCAAAAAGTTTTCCGATAACCGGCATTCGGCGGAGAAAAGGAACGCCTCTCTCATCCACGGTGATTTTTTGCTGCAGCAAACCGCCAATCATGAAAGTCTCACTGTCTTGCAGTTCCACCACCGTTTTGGTCCGCACGGTTGTAAAGGAAGGAATCGTGACATTGTTGACACTCACACCATTGGCAAAATCCAACGCGCTCACTTCAGGAGCCACAGTGAGACGGATCTTTCCGGAGGGCAGGATTTCAGGCGTAAATGTCAGCCGGGTGCCGAACTCTTTGTACTGAACACCGACGTTATCATTTGAAATCGCGACAACAGCCGCTTCACCACCGACAAGAAAGCTGGCTTCCTGGCCGTCACTCGCGAGAAGATTGGGCCGGGCGATAATTTTTCCAATACCCCGGGTTTCGATCGCCTTAATAAAGGTGTTCACGGCTCTGTCACGCGTAAAATAGGGGAACCAGTGTACACCCGAAGCCGAAGGGACGGTGCTCAGTGTGTTGTAGCTGACAACGCTGTCTCTGGGAGTGAACGGGGAATCTTCATCCAGCGTTGCGCCCGTTCCGCCGGGACGAATCAGCGGGCCGAAATGCTTGCCCAGGTATTGAACATCCAATCCAAAATCATAATCCTGGGCGTGATCAAGCTGTATAAAACGTGTTCGCAGCAAAACCTGCTTCGCGTCCGTGACGCGGACAAGGCTGACGCTGCCTTCAGCAAAGGCGTTTGCGGCCTGTTCGACTTCCTTCTGCTTCGCAACACTGTCCACATCGCCTTTGACAACATAGACATCATTAGAAGGGTAAACTTCAAAATTCGATTCCGGAGAAATTTTGTGCAGAACTGCCTGCAGAAGATTCGGGTCCCGCGTCACGGTAATGTCATAAACACTGACGCGGTTCTGATGATCCCAGAAAATCACGTTGACCGCGCCTTCGCCCTTCGCATTCAGCAGAATCTCGTTGGGGGAAATGATGACGGCGTCAACAATTACAGGATTTGAAACGGACACACGGGCAATGGGTCTCTCAAGTCTCAAGAGCTGAGAGCGGCCGGACACCAAAGCCAATTCACCCCGTTCCATGTCAATCGTTTTGAGCCAGGCAGACTTCTTGAGGTCCCGTATGAGATTGGCCGCTGAAGGAACAGGAACGGATTCCAGATTCTCGACAGAAGGAACCGTTTGCAGAGAGGCTGAGCCGGCAACCTGGGCTGAAGATTCAACCGCAAGCGCCTTTTCCTGAGCCTGCAAATGCGGTGAGGGCAAAATAAAACTGATCAGAGAAAGAACCACAATCAGCTTATGAACAAAGAGAGTTTTCGGAAATCTGATCATTCTATTCCCACTCCGATGCGTATTGTTCCTTGTTCACTCCTCTTATGACTTCAACGACATTTTTCGGAACTTTGGGTTTTTCAGCTTCCGCTGGCAGGGCCGCGCGCATCAAATCGCCCCCCGCATCCTCTTTGGGAAAGAAGAGATCCTTCAAAGTGAAAAATTTTTCCCCTTCGCCCTCATCAAGAGAACGAATGGAAACATTGAGGGTTCCGCGCTTCATCGCGTAGGCAAGCGTCTGGGCACCATCAGGTGTGACTGAAAGAGTTATATCAAGCCGTTTGCTGTCAGCGCTCCCCGCGTTCTGCGGCTTGGAGACGCCAATAACGCGGGCATTCTCCACAAGAGTTACGCTGTTAATTTCACCGCGTGTAATTTCATAGGTAAGGAGGACATCGATGCGGTTTCCAATTTGAAGGAGTTCTGTAATACTGGCAGGAAGGGTCACGGGAATTGTCATGGCCCGATATCCTTTCGGTATCAAGGAAGCAAGATTGTCTCCCTCCGCGAGGATGTCGACCTTCTTGATCACTTCCCCTTTGGGAATATTCCTGCGAACAACCTTGCCGGTGACATCTCCGACGGCTTCAAAAACCTGTTTAGCGTTCACAGCCCCTGAGGGGGGCAGCAAATCGATATCATCCTGACGGATGATGGCACCGATGTTGATGTCCCTGATGGCCACCACAACGCTGTACGCAGGTTTAGCTACCGGCGCCGCCGCTTTCGGCTTGATCACCTGCAGACTCAGCAAAAAAGCCAAAATGCCGCTGCCAAGCGCAAGGATCAGAATGAAAGGATTTTTTCCCCTGGGCATATCACAGCTCTTTCCATTTTTTTTCTGATGGTTTCGGACAATATGTATCGTCCACACTGGCAAATACCTGAGCGCAATCCTCAGGTAAAATGCCCGTACCCCATCAGCGCCCGGGAATAGGCCCTCCCATCGGCTCGCAAACCATGAGCGGCAAGCCCCCACCATAGGGCCGCATCGGCCCTAACGTAAAACGGCTTGCCGCCGTCTGCTGACGACTAGCCTCCGCCGCCGCCGCCAGCCGCGCCTGTGAGTTCTACGGAAATGGCTGTCAGTATCGTACGAATATCACCACCCATGGCTTGCAGAGTGACCGCAGCGCCAACAACGACGAGGGCAATAATCAACGCGTATTCAGCCAAGCCCTGACCTTTCTGATTTTTAAGCATTTTTTTAATCATCGCGACTCTCCTGTGTTCATTAATTAACTTTTCTGTTCATCATTGACTTCCATCTAAAAACTACACTCCGCTAAGAGGTTTGTCAAAAAAAACACAAAAATAGTTTTTCCATTATTTGCATTTTTTTTATTATTTATAATGATTTTCAGTACTGTTTCTCACTTAACACAGAGGGAAAACTTGTCAACTCTCCATAATTAGCTAAACTACAGCCCATGACTCGAAATCAGTTCCTCACTATTTTTTTTCTCGCTCTGCTGATTTTTATTTTTTATCAGGTTGTTTTACTGTTCTCCAGCTTTCTTCATCCAATTTTCTGGGCCGCTATTCTGGCCTACGCTTTTTACCCTTTGTATCTTCCGCTGAAGAGATCTTTCCCCGAAAAGCAGCAGAGCACTCTGGCGCCTGTTCTCATGACCCTTGTGCTGCTGCTCTTTGTTGTCCCCCCGCTCGTCGTTTTGATTGTCAATCTCACGGGGCAGGCTATTGAACTTTATCAATCCGTCACCACCTACATCCGCGAAGGGCAGCTCGAGAAGCTGATTGATCAGATCCGCGCGTGGCCCGCGATTCAAAAGCTCGAGACCGATGTCCTGAAATGGGATCCCATCAAGGAGAATGCGACAACGTGGCTGTTAACAACTTCACGGAGCGTAGCAAACTTCGCGATCGCGCAGGCGGGAACCATCACCAAAAATATTTTTCTGCTGATGATGAACATCGTACTCGTGTTCTTCTTTGTTTTTATTTTTCTGAAAGACGGCGAGAAGATTTACCGCTTCGTTTACCAAACGACTCCCATGGAAGAAGAAAACAAGCATTCGATCTTCACACAGATCACCGGAACATTTGCTGCCGTGATCAGGGGCCAGCTTTTAACCTGTATGACGCAGGCTATTTTGGCAGGTGTCATATTTTGGGGACTCGGGCTTCCGGCCCCGCTTTTTCTCGCTCTCGCAACGTTTTTTACATCGCTTATACCTGTAGCCGGCGCGGGAGCCGTCTGGGTTCCGATCGCGATTTACCTGTTTGCAACTCAAGCCTACCTCAAAGGCGCGCTTATGCTGCTTCTGGGGGTTTTCGGGATAAGCCTTATTGATAATCTGATCAAGCCCGCGATCATCGGGGAAAAGACAAAGCTTCCTTACTTTTTGCTTTTCTTCGGCATTCTGGGAGGCCTCAATCTTTACGGCATCATGGGCGTTTTTTTGGGCCCCGTTATACTCTCGGTCTTCTTTGTTCTCGTGAAAATTTACCAGGAAAAATTCGTCTAGCCGCATGAAGGCAAAAACCATTGCCCACTGTTTTGGTTTTCTCGCCATCCTTCTTTCGGTTTGTCTGGTGGGAGAATTCCTCTTTGCAGTGTTCACAGGAAGAGCCCCCCAGAGCATTCATAAAAGCTTCCCGCTCGTGACCTTCCCCGCCCTGATCAAGATGATCCAGAATCCCGGAGAAGACAGCAGTACGCCAGCGCAGGCAGTAACAAGGCTTCGAATCACGCTTAAGAACGGCCGCCTTATCACAGGAGAAAAAGTTTCTGAAGACGCCTCAGAAATTACGCTGAGAGTGGACGGAAGCGCGGTGGGTTTTGTCCGTACAGAAATTGCCAGAGTTGAAGAACTTTCTGAATCAGAGGATGCGTGACAGTACCGTCCTCTGGTATTTAATCCCTATCCAGAAATAATAAAGAATCATGGCTCTGACCACAAGACCGGGAACTGAGAAGGCCGTCAGCACGGACATGGCGGTGTCGAAAGAAAAGATAACCGCAGCAAGCCACAGTCCCATTTTCGATCCCGACAATATCTTCACAAAAAACCAGAGATAAAACATTCCTCCCAAAAGCAGCATCAGTCTCGTATCAAGACTGTCGAGATCCGGCACAAACAGCGTCCCGATCACAGAAAAAAGAAAATGTGAAAGCGTCACAAAAAGAAGCGCGGCTGCGGCATCATCCACGGGAGTGTCTCTTTTTTCCAGAGGTCCCATTTCCATGCATCCCGCCATGTCCTGGCCATCCACGGTCAGCTTGATGACGTTTCCGAAATAATCAAAGGCATTAAAGCGCAGATTGATGAGGTGCTTCTCCTGATCTCCCACCTCAAGGGAATGCTCCAGCTTAAGAAAAAAGGGTCTTCGGTAAACAGCTTTACCGTCGATGCTCAGCACGAGAAGACCCAGCAGCCAGTTCACACCGACATCCAGAGTGTGTTTCTCGGCTTTTCCAATCACAAGACGTTTATGCATTCTGAGCCTCCTGCTTCCCGGCCGACAACACCGGTAAAGCCTTGTTTTTATAAAGAAGATCCCGAATCGCGTAGGCAGCCAGCAGATGCCCTTCTTTATCCCAATGCCCGAAATAGTCCACAATATAGCCCTGCTTCAGGTGCTTTAGAAAAATCGGCCTTACCGAACCGCAGATTAAGTTCGTTCGCTCCCCGCAATAGTCTAACAGGAAGGCCTCCCTGTCGGAGGGCGTGTCAAAAAAGTGCACAAAGTCCGACTCATTGGGAAAATAAACGAAGACCGGGATGGCTCCGCCGGTTTCCACGGTTCGGGCAATCTCATCCAGAAGCAGAGTACTGATTCTGTGCATCCGCTTCTTGTTCAAGCCGTTATTCCAAGCGATCCGCTGCGTTGCCATCGTCCACAGATCAAAAGCTTTCGGTCTTAACCCTTCCTGATCCAGAACATCCTGAGGCTCAGGTACCGGAACGCCCTTTAAAACGAGGTCTCCCTTATTTTCTTCAAACCAGGGCTTGGCAAAATCGCGAAAACTCTGAATGTTGCGTTCCATGTCGTAGTACAGAAAACCAAGAATGACAATGTCAGGCTCATACTTCATCCCCTCTTCACGAAGATAGAGCAGAATTTGATCATGCCCGTAGCCGTGAACTCCGATGTTGATCACCTCAACGTCTGGAATGATGCGCTCCAGATACCGCGAAAATGTTTCTCCATCGCCCACCTCTTCACCAAAGGTAAAAGAATCTCCTATCGTCAGGATACGGACCACACCGGGCGTTTTTTTGAAGGAATATTCTTTAAGGCCTCGGATTCCCCTGGAGTTGCTGTTAAGTCCTTTACCGCCAAAAGCATTTTTATCACGTATTCCGGGTTTAAGCGCCCACCCGCGGACAGGATGATGCACATCAAAGTCAAAATCCATCTTGCCGCCTCCAGCCAGATGACGCTTGACCCAGGCCATCCGCAAAGTAGCGCTGTCATACCCTTGAAGACGGGCAAAAATTTCCTTGGAAGACAGCAGCAGCCGGGCGGAAATTTCAAGAAAGGCGAGAAAAACAGCCGCAGACAAAACAAACAGGAGCAGCACCCGCACAACCGCGGAAAGTTTTCCGGAATTTTTCATAGCTTCTGCCCCTTGATGCTGTCCGCAGCACCCGCGCCAAGGCGGGCGGCCATAAAACCAGCAGCAGCATCATAGCCCTGCGCAGAAAGATGCCCGTCGCCCTGATGATAAAGGCCGGCGGCAGCCGCACTGTCCCCAGACGAGAACAGATCCCTCAAATCCATCAACGGCATTCCCGCGAGACGGCAGACATCCTCGGCTGCTTCTTCATTGGCAAAATATCTTTCGCGGGAAAGCTGGATGGTATCAAAAAGAGGCATCGCGCCGTAATTCTCACCCGACGGAATAAGCACAGCATAAACTGGAATTCCTTTGGCCGAACACAGGCGGAGAATCTCCTGAAGAATTCCCTGCATCAGCAGTTTCTTTTCCGCGGCCTGCGCGGAGCCTGGATTATCAATGAAATCAAAATCCATGTAATCCGCGAACAAATCCATAAAAAGCTCCCGGTAAGATTCCGGATTAAACGGATCGTAATAGTCTCCGGACTTGGCGTCGCGGTCAAAGCGGCGCTTCAAAACATTGGCCATCACAGCGAGCCGCGGAGCACCGAGAAGCTTCTCAACCGGCGTGCGCATTTTGATGAGCCTTTTGTGGACGCTGTCATAACGGTACATGCGGTTGCGCGTAATATCGTTAAAGTCATTGGCCGGATAGAGCGCAAGAACAACGGCGTCCGGTTTAAAACCCAGGCCTTGCTTTTCAAGCTGACGAAGCGATTGATCGGGACCATAGCCCTGGACGCCCAGGTTCAGCACTTCGTAATTTTCCCCAAGCTTTTCCTGAAGTTTTACCGGTAAGGAATTTTCAATATCGACGTTCACGCCAAAAACAAAGGAATCTCCCAGAAAAAGAATTCTTTTTTTTCCGCTCTCAGGATGCTTCTTCCAATCCGCACCGCGGTAGCCCCAGCGGTTAAGATCCTTTCTCGAATAAGGCCGCATCTTGTAAAGAAGACCTCCGTCGAGTTCAAACACCAGGCCTTCCATTCGAAAAGACGGGCGCAAACGAGGATGCCTCAGTCCTAGTTCAAGTAACCCCAAAGATAAGACAACCGCCAGAGATAAACAGACCAGGTTAACGGCGTTCTTTTTGATGCTGTGAAAAAAAAGCGGGCTCATGAATCCGCCGGGGTCTCGAAGGCGGGCTTGAAATACTCGAAGGGAATCACCTCTTCGGATTGTCCGGGAAGCCTCCACCAGAGGCGGACCGCGGAAACTCCCCACGACTCATCGTAGTGAAGACGGAAAGAGTACCAGCCTGGCTCGTAATACCTTCGGGCCTGTTTGATTCTGAACGGGTGATTGCCCGAATTATCAATAATCGTTTCGCCCCCGATTTCCAGGCGGCTGCCGTCATCGCTGGCCAGAAAGAATTCGACATCGCCCGCCGCAGGAATTCTTATCTCACCCTCAAAAACAAGTCCGTAGGGCGACGTAAAAAACTTCCGGGCAGAGTCCTCTTTCCAGTCAAAATCAACCGTTCTGACTCTCCGCTCAAAAAGATAATCTCCCGAAGCTTCCGGATTATTAAAAACACGGACTCTCAACCCCTGTCCCGAGGGAGGTTCGGGTCCCAGCGCGGAGAGATCTCCAAGATCATAAACAGCGCCCCAGGTTCCTTCGCGGATTTTTCGGGCTTTTGTCTCCCAGGGTTTCTTTGAAAAATGGCCGAAATCCTGCTGCTCAAGCCTTCCCCAGAACACATACCGGACATTCAGACTTTTCGCCTCTTCATACCACCCCGGGCCGCCGGCAAGAACCGCTCTTATTTTTTCTGAATTTTTACGTTCGGCACTTCCTTCAACAAAAAACACATCGTTATAAATCGTCGCCAGCGGAACACCGCAAAGCGCCAGCGGATGATAAGTCTGCATCGTCGATGCAAAACGGTAATCACGGGACAGGCCGCTCACAGCCGAGCAAAGGTCTTCAACCTCCGCTGTTTTGTAAAGATTCTTCTTCCCGCGAAGGTAGTCAAGCCTCGGGTCTGTGTGAATCCATAAGCCGGGAAGAAACATCGCGCAAAGAAGCAAAGCACGCAGCCCCGCGTTCAGGGGAAGAATGAGGTATTTCTGGAAGCACACACACATAAGCATCAGCCCCAGCACCGCAAGAGGCGCTCCGGCATTCGTGAATCCCGAAACTTCAAACAGAGTGAAAAACAAAAAGGTCGCCGCCCCCGGGACAAAATAATAAAACAGCTCTTTTATTCTCGAACGGCGAAGAGAAAGAACCAGCGTTACCAGCATCCACACAAGAAGAGCGCCGTACTGAAGGGTATACTGAAAGAAACCTTTTTCTTCGCGAAACGCGGCCTGAAACTGCGGCTCAATAAAAAAACCGGGCCTGACCGAAAAGCCGGACAGACAACCGACAAGAACAGCAGCAAGAAGACATCCCGGCATAAAGACTTTCCATCCCTGCCTCCAGCTTCGGTTGAATACACACCAAAAAACCCCCACGGCAGACACCCAGTAAAAAATCATAAGATTAAACACAGGCAGAACAGCCCAGATCAAAATTTCTTCAAAGGCGGGAAGCCCCTGACGCCCCTCGGCAAATTTCTCGCGAAAACTCCACAGCAGTAAAAGCGAGGCGGGAAACACATACCAAAGTGCCGGGTCTGACACAAAATAAAAAAGTCCCATTGCGCCAGGCACCGCCGTTTGGATATTCAAATAGCTTCTGTACGGTTCAGACCGGACGGCCGCGGCGAGGACATACCCCGCTGTGCCGCTCATAAAAAGAAAACTTCCCAAGGCGGCCTCACCAGCCCACTGGCGAAGGATGAGAACGAGAAGCGTCAGCAGCACCGCGCCGAGAAGCGGCAGAATCACGGAAAGAGGCACATCCAGCTTCACGGACAGGCTCGTAAAAAGACTAAAACCGAAATCATGATAAGTCTGAGATTGAAGGACGGGATTCTGTGGCCAGAATGGCGCGCCCGAAGCAAAACTCATCACGCCGGAAATGAACGCGGGAATCCGGTGAACGGCCGTTTCAAAGCTGACCCACTGGGAATGGACCGGGTAGTAAATGGAAAGGACGTAGCGCGCTCCGATCAGTAACGCTGCTAGCATCAGCAGACTGCAAAGCAGTCCTTGCCTGGCCGGAGATTCCTCAGCCCGGGTTTGCTTACGGGCTGCCGCGTAAATCCAGCCAAACCCGCCGGACAGAAGCGAGAGAAAGGCAATGTCGCGGGTCAGCGCCCCCCACAGGGTGCTCAAAAATAATGCCGTCAAGGTCGCCAGAGAAATGAAAAGAAGCGGTCTGGCTGCCGTTCTCATGCCGTCTCCCCTTTGAGAGAAAAATACTCCGCGGGAATCAGCGACTCCTGTTCGCCGGGCAGTCGCCACCAGAAACGAAGCGAGGCGCCGCCGCCAATGTCATTGTAAAGAATTTTCAACGGGTGCCATCCCTTACCCGGAGAAACAACAGTCTGGCGGACGCGCGAAGCGTGCACGCCCAGATTATCGATTCTTTTTTCTCCGTTAAATTCCAGAACGCTGCCGTCATCACTTGCGATAAAAAGCGTCACAGCGCCTTCGATCGGCACATAGAGAAACCCTGAATAGACACTGCTCATCGGTGATGAAAAAGGTTTGTTTCGGTCATCCCATTCAAAATCGGGCCGGACAACCGTTTCTTTTTGAGCAGGCTGGCCCTGCCATTCAGGATTCTGATAAGTTACTTTCTCCAGGCCTTTACCGGTCCCTGCGGACATTTCTGAAGGGGGAAGCCTGAGTTTCCCTGAAGGCTGCTGCAGGTCATAAAAACTTCCCCAGGGACCTTCAGCGATTTTAAGGGATGAGACTTCCCACGGGCGGTTCGATTCAATATAGGAGCGTTCTTCGTGAGGCCCCCAGAAAAGATAGCGCGCGTTCAAGTCCCGGGCCGCCTCCCGCCAGTCGAACTCTCCCATCATTAAACGTCTCAGCCTGTGCTCAACAGGATCCTTGTCGAGACCGAAAGCCGCGGACAAATTCCCGGAAAATCCCGCGACAAGCTTCCGCCCGCATTGAAACACCGGGTGATAAGCTTCCTGAGCCGTCGCGACTCTCGCTCCCGGCTCGATGTGCTTGACCACTTCACAGACGCCGTCAAGGTGCTCTCTTTTGATGATCTGAATACCTTTGTTATCACGGTTCATCGAGCTGACAACGCAGACAAAACCGGAGAGAAAAAGTCCTACGATGAGCGCTCCTCTTACCGGCCAGCGAAGCCGTCTCAAAACAAACTCGTCAATCACCGGAAGAAAAAGCAGATAGCTCCAGAGCATCAGCTTGGTGTTATCCCACTCCCAGGGTCCAAACATGACAAACATACACAAAAGAAATACGGCCAGGGCCGGCATATAAAGACAAAGAACGTCTCTGCGGCGCGAGCGTACAGCCTGCCACCCGGCCCACAGCACCACCGGAATAAAAAACCCGAAGTTGATAAGAAAGAAAATAACCGGGTTTTCGTTTTCGATCATCCAGCCCGGACGGAACCAGATCATCGACGCTTTCTGAAAAGAATCTGTGAGGACGAGCATAAACGGCACGGCAATAGGCAAAGCTGAAAAATAAACGGGCAAAGCTTCCCGGATTTTCCTGGAAGCAAAAGTCCAGACAACAAAGATAAAACTCAAAAAGATGAACGCATGAATTTGAAAATAGGGCATCACACCCCAGAAAAACCCTTCCACCCAGAAAGGGAATCCGGATTTATTTTCCAGAAAACGGCGCCGCCAGCTCCACAGGACAAGCAGTCCTGCGGGCAGAGCGAACAAATACCCTCTCTGAGGCAAAAACATGGTCAACGCGATGTTCTTCCAGGCGAGATCAGCCTGATAGTCTTCAAAGGATCCCGTAGTGAAAACGAGATACCCCGCGAAACCGCCCGCAAAAAGAAACCCGGCGACGGCAAATCCCCGGCCCCACCAGAACAGCGCAAAAAGAGTCAGAACAGCACAGACAACCCCCTGCATCGGGAGCGCCCTCGTCAGCGGCATTCCCGCTTCCAGAAAAAGAGCCGTAAAAAAATCCATACCGAAATGGTAATAAAGTTTGGCTCCGGTAAAGATAGGGTTGTCCGGCCAGAAGGGTGAGCCTTCGACAAAGTTTTTGATCATTCCAATGTGAATGTGAAGGTCCGCGTAGGGATAGCGGTTCAGCGTGTAAAGGGAATCACCGCTCTGATAATAGACCCAAAGAAAATTACGAAGGCTGAACAGCAGGAAAAAGAAAAGAATGCCGTACTCAAAGAAGCCGGGCGCGGGACCTTCATAGCGCACGCCGCGGCAGGAGCGGTGAAACCAGACAGCGCCGGCGAGACCGGCAAGCATCGCAAGCCAGGCGACTGGAGCCGTCAAAAAACCGGCCGCGAGCGACAGGAGAAGGCCCGTAACGCTTGAAATTCCGATAAACGCAAGGATCGCCGCTGTAAGAGCCATCACGCCTCCCCTGGACGGAAAAAGCGCGGTTCGATTTTTTCTTCTTTTCCTCCCGGCTGTTTCCACCACAGCCGTACGGACGCGCCTCCGCCCGAATCAAAGAAGCGAATCTTGATGGGATGCCATCCTGCGGAAAAGTTTTTCGACACAAACTTAATAAGGTCAGCGTGATTCCCGCCGTTATCAATCAGCCGCTGCCCGTCAAAATAGAACTCGCTGCCGTCATCACTGGAAAGATAAAAACTGTATTCCCCTTCTTTGGGAATCAGCAGTTCACCTTCAAAGATGAGTCCGAAGGGCGCGCTCAGCGGCCGGTCCGTATCATCCCAGGCGTGATCAATGCCCGGGACAATCTCTTCCTTGACGGGATCACCGCTCCACTGCGCGTTGTTATACGAATAAAGTTTCAGACCTTCCCCTGGCTTTGCTTCGGGTTGAGGGACTGGGTCGAAACGCTCCGCGTCAGGACCAAACATCGCGGCAAAAACCCGCGTGTCGTAATAAATAACACTGGGATCTTGAGAGGGGTTAAGCCGGAAGTGTTCAATGAAGTAGCTGTTCTTAAGTCGCATTTCCATCCTGTTCCGGCGGTCTCCGTCGCAATAGATAAGATCCGCGTCGCCTTTGGAAGGGTACTCGTCGGTGTAGTAAGCCTGCCGGGTAAAATCAAGCAGCAGCCAGGAAATCGGCCAGTACGCTTTTTTCACAACATGGATGGAAATGTGTTTCTTCAAAGGGTATTCGCGCACAAACTCTTTTAACTTTCGATCAATCGTCATCAAATCTTCGAAAGTTTGAACATGCGGATAAAGTTCTTTTTCATCGGCATACCGAAAAAAATTGAGCTGAATCGTTTTCTGAAGACTTACCGCGGAAAGGATCAGCAGCACCAGGAGAGCCGTCATGCGTCCCCGGCTTCCCAGAGAAGCCAAAGCGGACAAACCCGCGGCTGTTACAAACAGAAAAGGCCAGAGGATTTGCAGAATACACCAGGGTGTTTTATAGGGAATAATGCTGTAGGCTGCAAAAACCCCGAGGCTGTAGACCATCAGCAGCCGGTGCCAGCGCGGACAGGATGCCAGCAGCGGAAAGCACAAAAGAAAACCCAGTGCCGCCGGCCATTCATGCTTTAGGAAAAGCTGAATCCAGTAAGTTAGGGGTTTCCAATGCCCTTTCTGTTCGCTGGTCGCAAGCGCGCCGGTATTCGCCCATTCCGCAAAGCTCTTGAAAATTCCGGTAATGCCTTCCCAGTTCAGAAAAAAGCCGCTGTAAAGCGTGACAACCACGAGAGCGGAAACCCCGATGACCTGCCACGCATCTTTCGCCTGGAAGCAGGGTTTTGTGAAATCAACAGGCGGTGCTTCCGAAGGACTTATTTTTTCATAAAGCTGCGTCACTTTGAATGCGATAAAAAAAACAACGAGATGAATAATAAGGGTCTCTTTCATGACCAGCATTCCGGTAAAGCCGGCAGACAGAAAAATGACTGATTTCAAATCTTTGCTCGTCCAGTAGCGGAAGAACCCGAGAAGCATCAGAAGAGAAAAAAACAGGAGTCCCGATTCATGAATGGCATAGCGCGAATAAAAAGTCATGCCGGGAGAAACAGCAGCCAGCAAGGCCGCCCCATAAGCGACAAACTTGCCGACGTAAGGTTTCATCGCCGTCATGAGATAAAGGGATCCCAGGCCAAAAAGAACGGCGCTCATTCTCAGCGCCCAAAGGTTGTCCCCTAAAAGAACTTTAAAAAGGAACAGCAGATAGAAATGCAGAGGGCCGTGATAATTTGCCGGATCGTAGGCGTAATACCCTTTGGCGATAACATCCTGAATCATCCAGCCATTCACTCCCTCATCGTGCTGGGCAGGCTTCCAGTCGAGAAAAAGAAACAGCAGGACTGCGCCAAGAGCCAGAATAAGGCATCTCAGCCAGTCAATCTCCAAAAGGGTTGTTTTTTTACGATTCATAAGAGACCTGTGATTTGAACCGGGTATGGGCGTCTTAAACTATTACGGCAATTACTGATAGAAGTTGACTAAAGAAAGACTTTGCGGATCAAAAAAAGTTTATCATGTTAAAAACGCTTGTGTTATCCTTCATTTATAAGAAGTCGCAGGCAGTTTCAGCACGTCCGGCATAACTCTTTGCCGGAAGAAAAGAGGAGGATTCGTTTCTTTGTCTCTGTGGAGGAGTCTATTCAGCAGGCATCGGCCGCCGGCGAATTCCCGTGGACAGGCCATGGTGGAATTCGTTCTCCTGCTTCCTATGCTGCTTGCCGTCGCAAGTCTGGTCATTGATATGGGCAATATGATTTTTGTGTCTCATCGTCTTTCTTCGGCGACTCGGGAAGGCGCGCGTGTGGCAACCGAAACATCGGTTCCCAGCCCGGAAAACCCAACCGCGGCGGACAACTGTACTCTGGGCGTCTGTGGTGACGGCGCCGCAAGTATTTGCTGTATCGGAATCAACAGGGCGAATCTGGTTCTTTTCAATTCGGGAATCGATGAAACAGAAGTCGATGGAGAATGGATCACGGATGTTCAGGGCGGAAGACGGTATGTGCTTTACCGCGTGACCGCAGCAACAACAGTAAATTTCTTTTTTGGATTGGGAAATCAGCGCCTGGCGTCATCTTCGACAGCTTACGGCGATGATTACCCTGTCGAATAAGGGGCATAATGACTTTTCGCCAATGGCTTAAAAAATCACGGCATCGCCAGCGAGGCCAAAGCCTCGTGGAGTTTGCCCTGATGATCCCCTTTTTCCTGGCTCTCGTTTTTGGAATCCTGGAGTTCGGACGGGTCTTTTACCAATGGCACCTCGTGTATCAGGCAGCCCGTGAAGGCGCTCGATCCGCAGCGATGACGCAGGACGAAGATCTGATGAGAGAAACAGCGATCGTAACCACTCTCGACAGACTCCCCGAAGGTCTCACAAGTGTTGAACGGGACGATATCAATGTTGAAATTCCCGCGGACCTGCAAAGGGAACCCATTACAGTCACGGTTGCCTTTGACTTCAACTCTGCGGCCAATCTCTTTTTCAGTAACCGCTTTGGTTTTGAAATTCCCACACGGATTGCAGCGAGAGCCAGTTCATTCGCCGCGACGGTCGGACAGCCCGAATTGCCGCCCAACGTTTCCATAGCGTACTCCATTTCGGCCTCAGGCTCGACGTCGCAGTCAGCATCTTCTTCTGAATCAGCAAGCCAGTCCGCGTCTTCTTCCATTTCGGGATCAGCTTCAGAATCAGCTTCCGCCAGCAGTTCACTTTCGATTTCTGAATCTGCTTCCCAATCTGCTTCTGTTTCACAATCAGAATGGCCTTCGGTTTCTTCGTCCATTTCTGAATCCGCTTCCGCTTCTCAGTCAAATTCGGGTTCAGCTTCAGAGTCAGCATCGGTCAGCGGTTCGGCCTCGGCATCAGTTTCGACTTCCACATCAGCTTCGGAGTCAGCCTCGGGCTCTGTGTCGCAGTCTGAATCAGCATCTGTCTCGGCTTCGGGATCCGCTTCCGAATCCACCAGCGCATCAGGCTCAGCCTCTGTGTCTGGATCTGAATCTGCGTCCAGGTCAGCTTCAGGATCAGAGTCGGCATCCGGCTCCGCGTCCCTGTCACGGTCGACATCGGCCTCAGTCTCTGAGTCCCAGTGGCCGTCAACATCAACTTCGATTTCCGGGGCTCAATCTACGAGCGCTTCCCAATCAGCTTCGGGATCCATAAGCGGCTCCGAAGCGCGCTCCATTTCAGCCTCAGGCTCAACGTCAGCCGACACAAGCCAATCCACTTCGGGATCGGTCACGGCATCAGGCGTTATCTCTAATTGGATCTCAACTTCCGGTTCCTTATCCGAGTCCAGGTCTCAGTCGATTTCGGTGTCCGCCTGGTACTCGCAATCAGGATGGCCGTCGGCTTCAGGCTCTATTTCAGGCTCGGCTTCAGGAAGCGGCTCAGGCTCAGGCTTCGGCTACAGCATTTCTGTTTCAGGCTCGGGACACGGCTCTGTGAGCCGTTCGGGTTCAGGCTCAGCCAGTTTCTCAGGCGGAGGTTCGGCCGTTCAATCGTTCTCGTCGTCGGGTTCTGTTTCCGGATGGCCTTCGGTCCAGGAATCGGTTTCGCGGTCCGGCTCAGCAAGCACCTCAAAATCGCTTAGCGGATCAGCTTCAGGATCTGAAGGACAGTCGATCGCCACCAGCAATTCTATGGCAAATTCGATTTCCCGGTCTGGGTCAACATCTCAGAGACACTCTGTTTCATCTTCCCAATCGATTGAAGAGTGGCCCTCGGTTTCAGGTTCAATTTCTGAGTCAGCAAGCCAGTCCCGATCCCGTTCAATTTCAACTTCTACGAGCCAGTCTGAACAAACGTCCGAGAATGCGAGTGTTTCGACCTCATCTTCGGCATCCATGTCGGCAAGCCAATCTGCTCGAAGCGTGATCTCGATTTCAGCCTCAGCTTCCGAGTCGACATCGCGCTCAACCAGCAAATCGCTGTCAACGTCGGCAAGCCAGTCCACATCACAGTCACAGGCGCCATCCATTTCTGAATCTCAGTCCACATCACAGTCGCAGAGCGCGTCCCGCTCTCAAAGCACTTCCGCTTCGGTCTCTTCTTCAACATCCAACTCGGCTTCGCAGGCTTCATCGCGTTCTGCCTCACAGGCCCAAAGCGCAATGGAATCAAATTCGGCTTCTGCAGAGCAATCTGTCCAGGAATCCATATCCACGTCGCAATCTGCTTCGGGCTCAGCATCAGCCTCAACCAGCCGCAAAGCTTCAATCTCCTCATCCGCTTCCACAGTCCAATCTGTGGATGAAAACAATCAGGGCGGCGGCTAGACAGCCTCACGCTCTGCCTCTTTCTCTTCTTCAACGGAACAATTGATCTATCTTTATAACTAATGCTATTTTTTGATATCTTAAAAGTATCTTTTGATAGCTATGTTTTATTAAGTTAATAATTTGAATTATTAAGAGCGCTTTATTGGCAACAGGATTTGTTGGGTGATATGATTTAGTTACCTATGAACATGATTGCTATATTGCTCAAAGGAATTACCTCTCGATTAGGACGAAAAAACCAGCGGGGTGCTTTTCTTGTCACAAGCGCACTGATGATGACTCCTATTGTAGGCATGGCGGTTCTGACCACAGACATCGGCATGGCGTTTCTTGTCCGGACTGAAGCCAGCAATGCGGCCGATCTGGCTGCGTTGGCCGCAATCAAAAAATTTGGAAAGAGCGGCAGCGCCGTCGACTACGCAGCCGTTCGAGAAGCCGCCTCAATCACGGCTTTCCATAATTCGACCCGGAAAAATGAGCACGTTAACATCAACACGTCCCCGATCACAAACGCGGATAGCCCGGACGGTGATATCATTTTCGGATTTTATGACCACGAAGATGGAAGCTTTACAGGCTACACGGATGATCAGCTCGATGATACCGGCATCATCGTAAATTCCATCCGCTCCCGAGTCTCCTTGAGCGCGGCCAGCGGGAACGCGCCCTTCACATTTCAATTCGCGGGTTTTCTTGAAAAAATGAACGTGGAATTTGAAGCCATGAGCATGATTTCAGAATCCATCGCGAGTTTCGGCATCATGAATATCGTCGTCGTCATGGATACATCAGCCTCCATGGCCTGGCGCAGTTACAAAACCGTTGAGATGTGCCCGAACTCCAGTATGCCCTATGATCAGGACCGCTGGTTTCAGCGTGCCGCGCGTACGGATGCTTGGGGAGAATGCGAAGATGACCCCCTGGGTTCAGATAACGTCATTGGCCCGGTGGACGGCGACATGGGATCGGTTATGCCTCAGCCGATGACCGATATTTTCAGAGTCACGCGGGAGCACTTACTGGAAGGAAACGCGCTTTTTCAAAACCTCTACCGCGGGGGCATGGTGGCTTTTGACACTTCAGCCTATGCGCCTTACAGTCCCACTGGTTCTGTAGCCATGTCCGTGGAACTTCTTCCCAGGAAAACAGAGATGATTGATATGCTGAACTTTTCCGTCGATCAATGGCAGGCCTACGTGCAAGACGGCAGAGACTGGCACGCAAAGCTTCCAGCGATGCAGGCCGCGTATCCCAACCTTGCCTTTCCGGGAGGATTCAATCCTCCGGAAACCACTTACACCAACACCGGGGATGCTCTCTATCTCGCGACCAGCTGGATTTCCACGGCCAATGCGGCCACGCGGACCAAAAGCAAAGACACGATCATTCTTCTGACTGATGGACGGCCCAATTGTTCACGGCCTTTTGACGGTGAAGATCCAGGGACTGCCTCTTTCGGCGTCCCGCCGATATGCCCTAGAAACGCGGATGTGAACGCCGAAGTCAACGCGCGCGCAAACAACTATCGGACTCTTCTGGAGGACAGCAATGATGACGGAGCTATTTCGGATGAAACGATCGAAAGCCTCGTGCAGGATTACCGCAGGACGGCGAGAGACATGGTCTCGGCCGACTATGATTCAGCCGGAGAGCAATGGAGCCGCGCCAATGCCATCATGGCGGCAACTCATGAAATCCAGATTCAGGCAGTTTATTTTGCGACAGATCCTTCGGAGAGCTGCGACGCGGATGGGGCCTCAGCCAGCCCTGGATTTGCTCACCTTCAGGATATCGCGGGAATTACAGGAGGGAATGCTTTCTGCGCAGAAAACGTGGAGTGCGCAGGGCCTAATTGTTTGAGTACCATTTTTGAACAGCTTGCGACGGAAAGAAACTTTGTTCTCATTCACCCGACGGCATCCCTGCCCGCCGATAGCGACTAAACCTCCCTCAAGCGCCTAGAATCCGGCCCTTCGATCCGTCAAGTTTAATGCCCTTCATCTGGTTTTCCATCTCCTGAGGGCGTTCACTGGCTCGCAGGGCCTCTTCAACGGAGATAACGCCTTCCTCCCAGAGCTTCAGGATACTCTGGTCAAAGGTCATCATCCCTTCATTAACGGCGTTGCGTATAGCCTGGGGAATTTTATCAAACTTCTTTTCGCGCACAAGCTGGCGTGTCGTGTAATTGCCCACCATGATTTCAAAAACCGGGACAAGGCCGCCGTCTTTCGCGGTCAAAAGTTTCTGGCAGACAAAGCAGGTAATGTTGAACGAAAGATGGCTCAGAATCTGGTCACGCTGTTCCGGCGGGAAAAATCCGAGAACACGGTCGAAAATCTGGACAACAGATTTAGCGTGCACTGTCGCCATGACCAGGCGGCCAACTTCCGCTGAACCCAGAGCAAACTCAAATGTTTCACGGTCACGCATTTCTCCGATAAGCACGCAGTCCGGCGATTGCCTGACCACATACCTTAGGGCTGAGGCAAAATCGTTCGCGTCTTCACCGACTTCTCGCTGGTTAATAATGCACTTTTGATCTTTGTGAATGTACTCAACCGGGTCTTCAATGGTGATGATATGGCGTTCAACAGATTGATTCATCATATCGATCATGGCCGTCAGCGTCGTCGTTTTTCCCGACGCGACCGTTCCGCCGATCAAAATCATACCGGAACGCTCCAGAGCGACTTTCTGCATAATGGGAGGAATCCGGAGTGTCTCAAAAGAAGGAATCGTTTTCCAAAGCGTGCGGATCACGAACGAGTAAGTGCCCTGCTGCACAAAAACGTTGGCCCGGAAACGCTGAGACTGCCCGATCAGCGTAAAGGCGAAGTCAACGCTGAGATTTTTAGCCAGTTTTTCTTTCTGTTTGTCGTGAAGAAATTCCGCGACAATCGCTTTCGTAAACTCCTCAGTGACGACATCAAAGGCCAGCGGCTTTACAGTGCCGCCGATCCGGGTGCGGGGGACACTGCCGACTTTAAGGAACAAATCCTGGCCCTTCATCTCCAGGACTTTGCCCAAACACGCGCTCAAAAAAGTTTTAGCGTCCACAATAATTCCTCTCTCCCTTTTTATAGAAGGGATCAGGAAGTTATCGGATCTAAATGGCTGGAATTTGAATTAATTTTTGCCGGAAACAGAAAAGGCGGTTCAACCCGAAGGTCAAACCGCCTTTCAAGAAGAACAGACTCAGCGTCCGAGCGCTGAGTCGATAAGCTTCTGCAGCTCGCCGGAATCACGAAGTTCGTGAACAATATCGCACCCGCCGATCAGCTGACCGCTGATGAAGAGCTGCGGGAAAGTGGGCCAGTTCGAATACTCAGGAAGAGCCTGACGGATGTCGGGATTCGCGAGAATATTCACAGATTTAAAAGGAGCGTTGAGCCCTTTAAGAATCTGAACCGTCGCCGCTGAAAATCCGCACATAGGGGCATCCGCCTCCCCTTTCATAAAAAGTACGATCTTGTTATTATCGATTTCTGACTTGATCCGTTCTAAAACATCTGACATAAATCTCCTCCGGCGCCCAGGGTCAATCAGGGTGCCATGGTTTTAATTTTAAGAGCGTGAATGCGGCCGTCTTCCAGCGGCAGCTTCAAAGCCCGGTTGACGATTTGATGCTGTTCAATCAGCGACTTACCTTGAAATCCGGACCAGGAAACGCGGACCTCAAAATGGTCTGCGGTCCCCGTAAGGTCTACGGCTGCGGCAACCGCTCCCGGCAGGGCCTTATCAAGGATGCTTTCAATCTCTTCCGTGCTGAACATACGGGCCTGCTTTCTTGTTTTTCAAACCACACAGTTGCGTTTTTTCCCGGACCTGAAGGCTTCAATATTCCGGGCTACTTCATCGATAAGCCGGCGGCGTGATTCCAGACTCGCCCACCCCATATGCGGCATCGCGATAAGATTCGGCAATTTCAAAAGCGGCTCATCGGCTCTCGGAGGCTCCTGAACAAGAACATCCGTGGCCGCATTCGCGATCCACTTTTTCTTTAAGGCCTTTAAAAGCGCTTTCTCGTTCACAATTCCGCCGCGGGCCATATTGATCAGGCAGGCAGAGCGTTTCATTGTACGAAGCTCTCTTTCCCCGATCAAGTCTCTTGTCAAAGGCGTCAAAGGAGCGTGAATGGTCAGATAATCCGACTCTTTCAGCAGACGGCTCAGGCTCACTCTCCGGGAATCCTTTGAGGGGTAGGATCTGCCTGGAATCCGGCATGTCAAAATTTTCAACCCGAAAGCCCCGCCGACTTCGCAGACTCTCCGGCCGATGGTGCCGCAGCCGATAACACCCAGCGTTTTGCCATGGATTTCTGAGACCGGAAAACGGGGCCACATAAAAAACCGAGACTGGCTCCAGGCGCCGCCGTGGAGGGCCTGATCGTATTTAAGTAAATTGACCGCCGCCGCAAGAAGAAAAGAAAACGTCAGCTGAACAACGCTTTCCGTGGAATAACCCGCAACATTTGTAACCCTGATGCCCGCTTCACGAGCGGCCTGGAGATCCACATTGTTCACACCGGTGGCAGCCACGTGGACGGCCTTCAAAAACCGGGCATGCTTCAAAGTCTCCGCGTTCAAAACACATTTATTCACAATGACCTGCCTTGCTTTCCCGATTCTGCGGGCCACGTCGGCAGGACGGGTAAACGGATAGGCCTTAAAATGTCCGAGTTTTTGAAGTGCGGCCAGCGGCAGATCTCCAAAATCCAGAGTACCGGAATCCAGCAGAACAATAAGGTCAGACAAGAGAGGTTTCGAGCTCATGGGCGGTGATTATAGCATGAATTCCGGGAGCCGTGCTGAAGCCGCTTCTATTGCAGAACGGTTCCGCCGGTACATCCGTTCGCAGTACCAGACGGAGCGCCGGCGCCATTGACCGAGGCAACTAAAACACCTGTCTGATCAACACAGTAGGTATTAAATCCGCCATTAGGGGTCGGCGCGGCCAGCATGGAATAAGTGACTCCCGCGCCTCCCAGGACATAACCGAAATTATATTGATGGCGCGGGTTGGCCAGCCACGTTGTATCCACATAGGCGGGAATGGCCGCGGCAAGCTCATTAACATCATTAGGAAAGCGTGTGGGGTTCTGTCCGGAACGAAACATTTCACACGCGGAACTGAATCCGCGCAAATCCTGTTTTATCGTCGCTTCATTGGCGTTCATACGCATGCGGACGAGGGTCGGAATCGCGATTGCGGCAAGAATCCCGATAATCGCGACAACGATCATAATTTCAACCAGCGTAAACCCCCGGCTATCCCCGCGCATATTTGTGAACCAGTCCTCTCCTGCAACATGAAAAAAGCTTTGCGTTTTACTGCAGCATTCTTAAACTGCTTTCATTATCGGTCGTTCAACCCGAAGAATTGAAAACGTCTTTATGAAAAAAAATTTTCTTTACCTGGCGTCCCAATCTCCCCGCCGCGCTGAAATTCTGCGGCGCCTCAAGATTCCTTTCCGGATCATCCCTTCGGATTACGAAGAAATTCATCCCAAAAACTCAAAGGAAAGACCCGCTGCCCTGGTTCTTCGGCACGCCAAAGGGAAAGCTCTTCTGGCTAAAGTTCCCTATTTAAAGAGTACCCGAAAACCCCTTGTTTTGGGAGCCGATACGCTCGTTTACTTTAGGGGAAGGATTCTGGGAAAGCCTGCCAGCTATACCGCCGCAGAGAAACTTCTCATGGAAATGAGCGGGAAAACGCATGAAGTTTATACCGGGGTCGCCCTGCTGGACCCAGGCAGCGGAAGGGTTTTTTCAGGCTATGAAAAAAGCCGGGTTCGCTTTCACAGCTGGGAAAGAGAGAAAATAAAGAAGTATGTAAAGGACATTGACGCGCTGGACAAGGCTGGATCTTACGCCATTCAGATGAAACCCTGCATCGTGAAAAGCTTCACCGGTTCCAGGACCAATATCGTGGGTCTGCCGCAGGAACTTCTCTTGAAGCTCCTGAAAAAAGCCGGCACGAAAAGTGCCGCATGACTCAGGAGCCGTTTATAAACCAACCCTTGATGTGGCCCCACAGGAAGAAGAAAATAAGATAGAAAACAGCAATACCCCCGATAGCAGCCAGCAGATACCAGACCATATTTCCCTTTTTGTCGGACAGAACCCGCTTTGCGGCAGCAGCCTGATTCAAAATATTCCGGATCATCCAGGAGTTCCTTTCTCGATTTAAGGTTTTAAAAAGTATCGGCATCCCGAAATCAAACTGATGCCTTGGGCCTTTACGTTTTCTTCCCAGCTTTCTTTTCAACCGCTGGTTTCATCTTTTCTTTCCAGAATCCCCGACTGTTTGTGCTTGCTTCATTTTGGAGAGACATGAATTTTCCGCCATAGGAAAAGGGCCAACCCGTCTCCATAGCCGCAAGACCGGAACGAACCAACGCGGCATTCAGAAGAGCGTCATGCCGGAACTGTGTCCCCGAAACCTCAGGGTCAATCACAAGCCAGGCAGGAGGTGAGGGAAACACAGGCGCTGTGAACCATATATACGCAAATAAACGGCCTTCCCGGTCTTTGTGGTCAAAAGGGGCCTGATCAGGATCCAGTTCGATTCTGACGCTCTTTCCCTCAACTAGATATTTTGAGAACTCTTTGGCTTCCTCGGCGTAGGCGCCAAGGCCGGCTTTTTCAAAACCCTGGTCTTTTGCCAGTTTCTCATTCCACCCCTTGTCATAAGGAGAAGGCCCCCTCACGCCGATCAGGCGGACCTGCACACCGCTTTTGAGAAGCAGCGTATTGGCATCGATCACGCGGGTCACAACATCCGTGGAATCCACATCAGGCGCTTCCGCGTGCACAGAGGCAGTCAAAGCTCCGCCGCAAAGAAAAACCAGGGTCAGAATTTTAAACGCTGTCTTCATGATATAAACCTGTGAACAAGATTAAGGGCTGATGCGTCTCTCATCTTAGTCTGTATGAAATGCAAATGCATCAAGAAATTCACTTGCAGGGGCTATCACCGGGTGCTAAATTCCATTCTTTTGGAGCTTCACCCATCTACGGATAGCGAGAATAAAAGCTTTACTTGGGAAAAATCGGCTTTTTGTGTGTTATGCTTGATCCAAACGGAGCCTCAACCTATGTCGGCCGGTAAAAAGAAAAGAAAAACAGTCGGTCTTTTGACCGCTTTCACTCCTGAAATTTTCAGGAGCGAATACTTTACCCGGATCAACGCCGGTATTATTGACGCCCTCAGAAATACTCAGTACGACCTTAAGCTGATCATGGTCAAAGACGAAGAGTACGCCGACCCGAGCGAGGCTATCCTTGCTGATCATGAGCTCGACGGCCTGCTGCTTTTAACCTGGCGCATTCACCCCCGGTACATTGATGAAGCCATGCAAGGGTCTCATCTTCCGGTCGTCTTGATTAATGATTTTATGCCGGACATGAAGGCCAACATCGTTTACTGCAATAACAAGGTCGGCACCGTACTGGCCTTCCGCCATCTTGTCAGCAAAGGCTATCGAAAGATCGGAATGCTGCAAGGACCCGATCAGGACTCTCTGGACGCCCGCGAACGCTACCAGCTTTACCGGGAAATGCTGGATCAAAACGGCATTCCCTTTGAAGCTTCGCACTTCCGCAAATGCGATTATTTCTTTGAAGAAGACGGCTACCTCAAAATGCTGGATATGATTCAGAAGGAAAAATCACTGCCCCGCGCGATCCTCTGTTTCAATGACGATATTGCGATCGGCGCGATGCGGGCGCTGAAAGAATGCTGGATCAAGGTCCCTGAAGATATCGCGGTCATCGGCTACGACGGCCTTGAACGCGGAAAATATCTTGAGCCGCCGCTGACGACCATTCGTCAGCCTCTTGAGAAGATGGGCCGGGAAATGGTCCATCTGATGATTTCTTTGATCGAAGGCCTTGAGAAAGGCCCGATTCAGAAGGAGTTTCTGCCAGAGCTTGTCATCCGTCAGTCCTGCTGAGACTGCCGCGCCGCAGACGTCAGCACGCGCGCAATCATCCCGCTGGATGACCACTTCGCGAACCACTCCATAAGGGGCATTTCTTCAGAGCTTTGCTCCGCGAGGTTTTCGCACACCTCTCCAAGCGTTTGGCCTTCTGCCAGAAGTTTGAGACATTCAAATTCCCGAGGATCAACAGCTTCCACGCGGACCCTTAAATCCTGGCGACAGATGCTCGCGCACTGCGGGCGTCCGTTAAGCTCTGAGCGAACGCCAGGCTCAGCGTCTTTGCGCTCCCGCCAGAGATCCACAACCGGCCAGGCTGAAGACACAAGCCGGAGCGACGGCTGAAACCGAAAGGTGACGTTCTCCCACTCTTCCATAGCGAGTCCCGTCAAAGAGGAAAGGTCTTGCGGCGGAAGATCAAAGGAATGAAAGGCTTCGGTGACCGCCCACTCAAGCCGCGCGAGATCCTGAAGAAAGGGCCACTGGGCAAGCAGCCCGGACTTTTCTAAATACTCCGGGAAAAACCGGCCCGCCATACTTAAGTTGTACTCCCGGGAAGGATGACGGGCCGCGTAAACATCAGAGATTTCACGAAACTTCCGGGATCCCAAAACATGCTGCACGGCTTCGTAGGCTTCTTTCAGGGCTTCGTGAATTCGAATGGGATACCCCTCAGCATAAATACTCATCCGCTCCGCGCCCGGCGTCTTGCCTTGAAGATTCAAAAAATCATTTTCTTCCCGGACGGCCCCGCTTTTAGACGTTTGAAAATAGCTTTTCATTTTTTTCTGAATATCCCCAAGCGATGGAGCGCTTGAAACTGCATCACAAGGAGTTTCAAATTTCGGGGTAAGCGGTTCTTCTTTTTTTTCCGGTTTACGCGCTGCAAGGTAATAGGTTCTTGCTTTCCGGGCTTCGGCTGAAAGCCTTGAAAACTCCGGGATCGCTTCATCCCACTCAATCAGCGTGGACACCGGCCCATAAAGCTCAAGGGCTTTCTGGTACAGTTTCCAGACTGGATCAATCACCTCGCCGCTGTGCGTATCAAAAAGATATCCGCCCATATCCGTATGCCCGGCCAGATGAAACTGTCCGACCTTGGAGGCCTGAACACCCCGAAGAAAGTCGTAAGGATCAAACCCGTGATTGTTCGCGTTGACATAGACATTGTTCAGATCCAGAAGAATGCCGCACCCGGAGCGGCGGGCCGTCTCAGCAAGGAATTCCCATTCCGGAATCACAGAATGTTTGTAGGTAACATAAGAGGACACGTTTTCAAGAAGGATCCTTCGTCCCAGAGTTTCCTGAACCTGCTGAACCCGGGAAACAATATGCCTCAGCGCTTCTTCCGTGAACGGAAGAGGCAGAAGATCATGCAGCTGGCTTCCCTCAACGCCGGTCCAGCACAGGTGATCGGAAACCACAAAAGGATCAATTCTCTGGACCAGTTTTTTCAGCCGTTCGAGGTAGACCGGGTTCAGAGGATCGATCGAACCAATCGAAAGCGAGACCCCATGAAGGGCCACCGGATAGCGGCTTCTGACCGCTTCAAGTGTCTTGACCGGCCGGCCGCCGGAATCCATGTAGTTTTCGGAGATGGCCTCAAACCAGTCCATCTCGGGCCAGTCACGAAGAATCTCCTCGTAATGCTTCGTCCGAAGCCCAACACCGCAGCCCTTGGGCTCCGAAAAACATTCCGTGTTAGAAGTGTCGTTTTTCATGAATCCGTCCTGATTAAACGCCTGATGTGTGAAATAACTGCCTCATGATCTTTGGGGCTGACAGACTTTAACAAAATTCGGGGATCCTGTCTTTACCCGCAAATTAAAAGGCGGCAACCCCGGGGCAGCGTATCGGTCAGAGTTCTCAAAACATCACCCCGTAAAAAGCTGATCAGCGCGGAGCGCCGCGTGCTGCCGATCAAAACCGTATTCACTTCAAGGTCCCGCGCCGCCCGCGCAATGGCTCTGCCCGGCTGATAGCCGATCTGCCACAACGGAACACCCGTCACGCCCGACTTTTCAAGTTCCTTTTCGGCTTCAGACAGCAATGTCAGTGAAGCTGCAGAAGGGATCATTTCAGAAGGGAGCCCTTGATTCGGGGGCGTCTCTTCCACAACAAGCAGATAGACGCTGTTCTCGTTCAGCGCGCGGGCCCTTAAAACAGCTTCTTCCAGAAGCTGCAGGTTCAACGTTCTCAATGCAACAAGGAAAGAACAGCTGTAAAGGGGGGTAAGTTCCTTGACCTCCTGCACCGTCAGCACATTCACCGAAGGACCTGCAGCTTCGGTCTCTTTCACAGGTAAAAGGCGCTTGGCCATAAAACGAAGCGTAAGCCCGACGGTCAAAACAGTTGAAGCGAAAATAAGCGCGTTTGGTTTTTGAATGCATATGGTGATTTCAACAAAAAGAAGAATGAGCGTCGCCGCCCCCAGAAGAATTCTTTCCCAGAGGGGCATTCGAATGCCGAAAGTTGTCGCGCACATACCGAGATTAAGCGTAATCGCGCCAACGACACCGATCGCGTAAAGGGCCGCTAAACCTACAACATCACTTTCAAACAGAAGAACAATGACGGGAATAATCGCGGCAACAATGAGCGAAAAGCCCGGCATGCCAAAATGGTTCAGACGGGAGAAAAGCGCCGGAAGCTCCCGGTCCTTTGCCAGCAGGTACTGAACGCTGACGAGCCCCGTAATCGCCGTATTCACCGCCGCGAGCAGCAGAAATCCAAAAACAACCGAGATCAGGTGTCCGTACCACGGTCCGATATAGTGCGTCCCCAAAGCGCGCAGCATGTCCTCCGTGTGCCCCGTGAGTCCCGGGATCGCGTTCATCGCGATTCCGAGAAGAAAGGTAAGGACAGAGACTTCCACCATGACCGGCCAGATGGCGCGCCGCGCCGTCCGCTCAACAGGTTTGACCATAATGCCTGTCATGTTGGCAATCGCTTCAACTCCGGAAAGCGCGAGGACAATACCGACAAAAACACTCCAGTTCCGGGGGATGTTGTGCTCAGGCCACTGTAAATCAACGTGCGGAAGATGAGGCAAAGTCGAAATAAAAAGCACGCCGGCAGCAATTGAGGCCGAGACCGAGATCAGGATAGAGATCGTGCCGCCCTTGGTCGGACCAATCCAGTTGATGGCTCCGATCATCAGGATCGCGCCCATCGCCCAAAGCTCCGGCTGATGGAAGCCGAAATAGTGAAAAGCTTCTACAGCGCTGAGCGAAGCTGTAATCACATAATCCGCGATCAAAAGAAAAGCGCCCAGCACCGCAAGCAGGCGGGAACGCGTCTTAACGGAAGAATAGACCCCTCCGCCGTCAGGGTACATGCGGCAGACAATCGTGTAGCAAAAACCAACCAATAGAATCAGCAGCGACATTAAACCAAGGAACAGCCAGGAAGCGTGACCCGAAAGGGCAAACGCGATCCCCAGGACATAGGCCTTGCTCGTCCCCCAGTCGCCGTAAAGCATCGCGGCGGCATGAAACCACTTCAGTTCACGCGGCCGTTCGACTTTTTTAATCAGCATGGGGGTTCCTGACAATCCAGGGAATGAAAAGAGGAAAACACGCGGAGAGCGGTTCTTCGCCGGAATGACGGGGCTTCAGGAGCGGAGATGCTGTACAAAACCTCAAAATCAATGTCATAGAGTCGGGGTCTCAAGGCAGGCATCTTATCCGCGCAGAGAGACACTGTCAACACCGCCAGAACGGCTCTTTCCCCGTTTAAAAGTGACAGCTTCCCAGCCCCCTTTTGGCGAGGTATTGCTGATGGTACTCTTCGGCGGGATAAAAATTTGTATAAGGAGCAATCTCTGTCACAACAGGATCCCTCCACGCGCCCGACTTATCCATAATGTCACGGCTTTTTCTCGCGAAGGCTTCCTGCTCGGCGGAAAGATAATAAATCACAGAGCGGTACTGCGTGCCCGTATCGGGACCCTGCCTGTTAAGGGTTGTCGGATTATGGCTTCGCCAAAAAACAGCCAGCAGCTCCGGGTAGGTAATCACGTCAGGATCAAAATCAACTTTAACGACTTCCGCGTGCCCGGTATTTCCATCGCACACCTGCTCATAGGTAGGATTTGAGAGGGAGCCGCCTGCGTATCCGGCTGCCGTAGAAACAACACCCTTGAGCTTGCGGAAGGTTTCTTCAACACCCCAGAAACAGCCCGCACCAAACACAGCACTTTGAATCTTTGCTCCGTTTGCCATAATTTCTTTTCCTCCCGTGTATGAACAGCCCTCCACTTCAAGCTCTCAGGATCCGATAATAAGATGATCCTGCAGTACCCCAAAAAGGAGATTTAAATGCCGCTCTATGTTTATGAAGTCATCCATAAAAATAAAAAAAACGGCCGCCGTTTTGAAGTGATGCAGGGGTTTTCTGACGCTCCCCTGACCCGCGATCCCGAAACCGGCGAACCCGTCCAAAGAGTCTACTTCGCGCCCCACGCGCCAAAGAACCGTTACGAAAAGGCTCTGAAGCAGATCTCAAAAGAAGATAAAAAAACTTCGGCCCCGAAAAGCCGCGCTAAGAAAGGGCCGGGAAGCAGTTTTTAGCGCCGGCTACCGGGACGGGCCCTTCTTCGCCGCTGAAGCGGTGCGGATCACGGAAGGGTCCTTCAGAAAGCGTCCCAAAACATCCGCCTCGGCAATTTTTTCCAGGGCATAGCGGCTCCCCACAACATTATTCTGGTAATCCATCAAATGATCCGCCTGAGTATTTTTTCTGGACCCCTCTTCGTGAGCATCCGTCACTTCTTTTGCAAAACTTTCTCCGTATTCCCGAGTCAGCAGATAACTCCAGAGCACATGCTTATAGGCGTCCTGCGGAAAATCTTCGTCTTTGACAGCGGCTTCAGCGGCTTTTCTTCTCGCTGTTTCCTTGATTTCAAACAGGCGTTGAGCTCTGACAGGATTTCTGGAGATCAACAAAATTTCGGCGGGCGTCAGTTCCTCATCAAGCTGGACAGCGATCCGGCTCACGTCTTCAGCGTTCATGACAAGGCGGACCTCGCCGCCTTCACGGACCGTATAAAGCTGCGCGAAAAAACGCGTTCCTTTAATTGAAAAGTAGCTGGTCCCCCGGTATTCCAGATCGGCCTCAGAACGTCCTTCCCGCACAAGCATAGAGATGTCTTTCAGTGACTTTCGAATCGCCGCCGCGGCCCCCCGGGAACTCAGCGCTTTAATTTTTACGCGCAAAGAGAAATCCCCCTGAATGCTTTTCACTTTTTTTGGCTCCGGCTTTCCCTGGCTCAATACCGCAGAAATCTGGGAAAGACTCATATTCGATCCTTTCAAAAGAAGGACTCCCTCCCAGGCAGCCCCGATATCAAGCTCCAGACGATCCACAATGAAGGAGAACTCCCTTCCGGGGCTTCGGCTGTCCCGGGGCTTCAAATGCGCGGATACCCCCTCCCATTTCAAGGATCTCCAGGATGCCAGCCCCGCTTTCTGGAAAGAGATTCCGGAAATGACCGCGCCCGACTTGAGAGCGCTTCTTTCAACTGAGGGAAGGTAATGGCGGGTCACGGCATCGGTCAGAAGACCTGCTGCCGTGTAAAAAAGCGCCAGCAAAAGCAGCAGCTTAAACAAGAAACTCTTTTTTTTACGGCCGGATGCCTTCATTCAGAATCCTTACTTGTGAAACTAGCTGTTCAGCCGCCAGATTTCAAAATTAAGCAGCATGGCAAATGAGACCCAGAGCAGATACGGCAGAAACATCCAGAAAGCGGGCCTGGAAAGCCTGCGAAAATAAACTGATGAGGCCAGAATCGCGGCCCACAAAAGCACAATGTCAGCAAACGCAAGTCCGGGATTTTTAAGGCCGAAAAAGAGCCAGGACCACGCGGTGTTGAGCGCAAGCTGGACCCCGAAAAGAAGAATGGCTTTTCGTCTCAGCGCTTCCGGCCCCTCGGCTCGGATCACAAGATACAGAGCCGCCCCCATCAAAGCATAAAGGATTGTCCACACGGGACCAAAAACAGCGTTAGGCGGATTAAAAGCGGGTTTCTGCAAAGACGCGTACCAGCCTGGAATCGCGGGCGTCGTAAAGAATGCCCCCAGAAGACCGCAAAGCTGACACAGCCCGACACAAAAGATCAAAAGTTTTACGGACCTTTTTTCTTTCATAAATCCTTTTTTGGGGTCATTCAGGAAAAAACCTTTGTCTTTTCCTGAGGAAAACTTTACATTAACCTTACAGTTTCTTCATTTTATTCTTAAAACAAACAGCCATAATTGCCGATATTATCGTTCAACAAAGACTTCTTTCCGTAACCCCTTTTGAAAGGATCCCCGCGGATGAGAAATGCTGTTACCTTCTGCTGTCTTTTAGCTCTTGCCTTAAATTTTTCGCTTCCCCAAACCGCTGAAGCCCAGGAAATCACACCGCCGGCAGCTCCCGTTCTCGGCTTTGTTCAACAGCCTGCTGCCAGCCGGGCACTGCAGCGCTTCCAGAAACGTCCAGTATCCGAGCTTTCAAAATTGATCTATCTGGTAGACCGGCTTGGCGAAACACAAGTTGACGTGGTTTACGAGAAAAAATCTTACTCCACTCAACTTGTCCTTCCCGTCGCGCGCTGGTATCTGAACGCGCATTACAACAAAAAGGATTCCGCGGAAAACTGGCTCTCGAAGTGGTGCTACCGCTCTTTGGGTTCGGGTGAAACCGTTTGGGTCAAATACCAGGACGGCAGCCTTCGCGCGGCACGCGATCTTCTCCTCGAGGAACTCGACAGGCTGGATTCCCTGTGTGAATCCAACCCGGGTCTTTAAGCCGGCGGCTACTCTTCCGGTTTATTTTTTCTGACGTACTCTTCCCTGCCAGAAGCCATGCTGTAGAGTTTATAGGCCAGGGGATTTTTCTGATGATAGTTCTGATGATAATCTTCGGCGGGATAAAAATCAGCAGCCGGAACGATCTCCGTCACAATCGGATCCGCATATTTTCCTGACGTCTCGAGCTTTGTCTTATACGCTTCAGCTTCTCTCTTCTGCTCCTCACTATGATAGAAAACCGCGGTGCGGTATTGCGTTCCTCGATCCTGAAATTGACCGTCCTTCTGTGTCGGGTCGATGTTTTTCCAGAAGGTATCAAGAAGTTTCGCGTAGGTCACCTGCGAAGGATCAAATACGAGCTCCACGGCTTCCGTGTGGCCGCTTTGCCCTGACGAAACCTGTTCATAGCTCGGCTTATTTACTTTTCCGCCGGTATAACCCGACGTCGTTGAAATCACTCCGGGCGTCTTATCGAAAAAAGATTCCACGCACCAGAAACAGCCGCCCGCGAAAGTCGCTTTTTCATGAACCGCCGTTTTTTTCGAAACCTCTTCCGCCGGCCATCCAGAAGAAACGCCGGCCAGCAAAAAGGTTCCCGTTATTACAAGCGTCAGAAAAGGTTTCACAGGTGCTCCGTTTAAAAGGTTGAGGCGGCAGATTTTACGGCATCGCCAGGATGCTGAAATACATGCACTTCTCGCTGTGGAAAAGGAATGCTGATTCCGTTCTTATCAAAGGCTTCCTTGATTTTTTCGGTCAAATGGAAATACACGTCCCAGTAATCCGCGACAGACACCCAGGGGCGAACGACAAAGTTCACACTGCTGTCGGCCAAAGCCCCCACTGCGATTGTGGGCGCCGGATCTTTAAGAACACGAGGATCGGATGTCACAACTTCCGTGAGCACTTTTTTGACTTTCTGGAGATCATCGCCATAAGAAGCTCCGATGGTCAAATCAATACGTCTCCTGCCCAGAACGGTATAGTTGTGAATCGTGTTTCCCGTGATTTGGGAATTGGGAACGAACACCCGGACGCCGTCAGCGAGAAGAAATTCCGTATTAAAAATGTGAATTTCCTCCACTTTTCCGGTTACCCCGTTTGTGAGAATCACGTCACCGACACGGAAAGGACGGAAAAGAATGATAAGAAATCCCGCGGCAAAATTGGACAGCGAGCCCTGAAGCGCCAAACCGACAGCAAGGCCGGCGGCGCCGATCACAGCAACAAACGAAGCCGTCTGAACGCCCAGACGGCCGAGCGCCGCGAGAAGGACAAACGTCATCAAAGAATACTGAATGAGATTCTTTGAGAAGGACACAAGCGTCTCATCGACTTTCTGCCTGCGGAAAAATTTCTGAGCGGTCATCGCGATCGTTTTTGCAATCCATGATCCAAGAATCAGTATGGCAAAAGCAGCCAGCACGTTTAACCCATAAAGGGTGATCTGCTGAATAAAGGTCGGGGATGCGCCGGTTTCCATGAGTCAAACTCCTTTAAGTAGGGGGATTTGGGCTTGTTGAGGCTCGTAAGCTATCACAGGGCAGGAAAACAGTCAAAGAGGCCTTGGCAGACAAATGTCCGCCTTGAGACAGAACCCCCTGAAGACTCCTGTCCCTCATAAAACACGAGCCCTGTCTGGGTAGAAGGTGTGTTCTTCATTAAAAAAGCCGGAGACTCCATGACGGAATCTCCGGCTTTAAAAAGGAACCCGGCTGATATAAACCCGGGCTGATTACTTCTCTACAACAACCCTCTGAAAAAACATATCGTGAAAGTGGAAAAACATAAAATATACAAACACACAGAAAACAATCAGGCAGACAACACCCACGACAATCATCAGCCCCTTGTTTTCAGGCTCCCCGGTTTCAACATACTTGCGGGGAGGTTTCGGCGTAGGAGATGCTGGGGTTTGTTCATCGGTCATGATCAAGCTCCTTTAAGCGTTCCAGAAAAAATTCTATAGAAGAGTTCTTCATTTAATCCTTCAGTCGCGGTCTCTGCTATTTGGCCGGAGGGCGCGGGTTAAGCTTAAGACGAAGATCCGGGATATCGCCTTCCATGAGAACAAAGCCTTCGCGGGCTAACCACCCTACCGCCATCAAAACAGTTTCCTTCGGCGCTTTAATTCCTGCAAAAAGAGCTTTAAGCGTGGCCTCCCCTTCGTTCCTGTCCAGACATCTCCAAACTTCTCCCGCACAAAGGCCAATCCAGGTCATCATAAAAAAATCCTTTCTTAAATTGTAAAGAAGCTGATTTGGCTTAGAGAGAGAAATTTTTCCCGAGCCATAACCCGCCGCAAAATAAAAGATACCCAACAAACAAGCTCACTGCAACATTCAGCAGCGCAATTTCAGGCTTTCCGGCTCCAGCAAGCCCGGAAGTTTCCAGAATGAAAGCGGAAAACGTCGTAAACGCCCCGCAAAATCCTGTCATAAGAAGAAGGCGCCCATTTGAGCCGAGCGGAAACCGGCTTTCCGCCAAAGCCGCGAGCAGACCGATCAGAAAACAACCCAGTAAATTCACGGCGATGGTTCCCCAGGGAAAAAATCCGCTGCCGGGACGATTCAGCCAGCCGCTCAGAAAAAAGCGGGCCAGCCCTCCCGCGACACTTCCCGCGGCGACACAAAGCACTTTCTCAAGCATAAAAACCGGTTCCCTTGGCAGCAAGCCGGCTTAAATACTCGCAGGGAGTAAAGCGTTCAGCGCTGACGTCCTTCGCGAAACGCTGAAGGTCTTCAACAATCTTGGAAACGCCCACGGAATCCGCGTAATTCAGCAAACCACCGCGGAACGGCGGGAACCCTGTTCCCATAATCATGCCGATATCCACGGTCGAAGGCGAATCGATAACCTGCTCTTCGAGGCAGCGGGCCGCTTCATTCACCATGATGAAAATCATGCGCTTAAGCGCGTCTTCTTCTGTCACGCTGCGCGGACGTGTCCCAGTTTTAACTTCGGGATTCAGGCGTTTGTTTCTTCCCTGATAAAGATAAAAACCCTTTCCGGATTTCTTGCCAAGCAGCCCTTTGGATTTCACATCTTCAAGAATCGCGGCGACTTTCATGCGCGCTCCAAAAGCCTCTTCAAGGACATGCGCGACTTTATACCCGACATCAATCCCTACCTGGTCGACCAATTCAACGGGGCCCATCGGCATACCAAAAGCCGCGGCAATCCGGTCGAGAGTTTCGGGACTCATGCCCTCTTCCATCAGATACGCGGCTTCATTCAAATAAGGCAGAAGCAGCCGGTTTACGAGAAAGCCCGGCGCGTCCTTGGTAACGATCACTGTCTTGCCGAGAGTCCGGGCAAATTGAATGGTCTGCTCCAGCGTTTCATCTGAAGTCTGGGACGCTCGGATAACTTCCACCAGAGGCATTCTGTTCACAGGATTAAAAAAATGCAGGCCAGCCACACGTTCGGGATTTTTGGCGACCGCCGCCATCTGGGAAACAGGAAGAGAAGAGGTGTTGGAAACAAGAAGCGTCTCAGGCTTTACAACGCTGCTCAGATCATGAAACACTTTCTGTTTGATCTTAAGGTCTTCCACCACAGCTTCGATGATAATGTCGCAATTCCCCAGTCCCTGGTTCGTGAGGCCGACAGAAATAAGATTCATCTTTCTCTCGACATCCGCCTTTTTGAGACGTCTGCGCTTGAGCGCGCTTTTATAAATAGAAGCCGCTTCTTTAAGCGCGCCGCCGAGAGCCTTCTCATTTAAATCTTTGACGCGCACAGGAATTTCACGGGCACTGACAAGCTGGGCAATGCCTCCCCCCATCACGCCAGCACCAAGCACGCCGCATTTACGTATCTCACGGGGCGAAATTTTGCTCTGAGTCCAGGCCTGCTTCTTGTACTTCTCACTCATAAAAAAAACCTTGATCAGGGATTTAGACACCTCGGTCGTTCCCAGGTTTGAAAAATGCTCGCTTTCGAGCTTGTAGGCTTCAGCGCCGGAAGAACCGTAGGTTTTGCGAATGAGATCGATGATTTCCAGCGGCGCGGGATAAAAGCCTTTACTCTTCTCAAGCACGTCTTTACGCGCGCGCTGATAGACAAGAGAGCGTCCGGGAGGAGTCTCTTCAAAAAAGCGGGTCATGAGATCTTTTTTCGGAGCTTTACGGGCTTTGCGGCCGCCCTTGGACGCCATGGTCTTGGCATAACACAAGGCTTCCGCGCGGAGATTTTTCTCCGGAAAAAGCTTGTCCACCATGCCATTTTTAAGCGCGTCTTCGGCGCCGACAATTTTACCGGCAAGAATCAGGGGCAGGGCTCTTGTAAGGCCGAGAAGTCTCGGTAAGCGGATGCTTCCGCCAAAACCGGGCAGGATTCCAAGATTCACTTCAGGAAGTCCGATTTTGACATGCTGTGAAAAAGACGCAACGCGGAAAGCGCACGACAGGGCCAGTTCATAACCGCCGCCCAGACAGGCGCCGTTAATAACCGCGACTGTGGGAATCTTCAGATCTTCAAGAAGCTGAAAAACTTCCTTTCCCTGTTCGGCTTTCTTAAACGCGTCTTCCTTGGTTTTAATCCCGTTGATTTCTTTAATATCCGCGCCCGCGATAAAAATACGGCTTTTGGCGCTCGTGACAATGAGCGCTTCGAGATCCTGCCTGGAACCAAGCCCCTTCAAGACCTCCTTGAGTTCCGTCAGATTCTCCGTCGTCAGAACATTGACATCCGTTCCCGGAAGATCAAGCTCCAGGTTTCCAATTCCGTCTTTAACTGTAAGATTCCAAACGCTCATGATTTTCTCTCCAGAAGTACCGCGCCGCCCTGTCCGCCCCCGATACAAAGAGAAACGAGACCCCGCGAAAGCGAACGCCGCTTCATTTCTTTTAAACAAGTGAGGATCAGACGCGCTCCGCTGACACCCACCGGATGGCCAAGCGCGATGCCGCCGCCGTTAACATTCAAAAGGGACGGATCCAGTTCACCCACAGGCTGGCTGTCTCCAAAATGTTGTTCAGAAAACTTCTTGCAGGCCATCGCGTCCAGACACGCAAGCACCTGAACCGCAAAAGCTTCATTGATTTCAAACAGCTGAATGTCTTTGAGCGTCAGGCCCGCGCGTTTCAACACCTTACGGATCGCGAACGCCGGCCCCAGCCCCATTTCACTGGGTTCAAGTCCCGCGTAGTCATAAGCCGCGATCGTTCCGAGAATTTCATATCCCATCGCTTTGGCTTTTTCTTCCGGCATCAGCAACAGGGCGCAGGCGCCGTCCGTGATCTGTGAAGAGTTCCCCGCGGTGACCGTTCCGGAACGGCGGTCAAAAACAGGTTTCAACTTAGCCAGCATTTCCATCGTTTGATTATCCCGGGCGCCATTGTCATCCTGGGCGAACTTGTCGTACCTGGGCGGAAGAAAAACCGTCATCATTTCTTCCCGAAGTTTTTCGCGGGAAGCAATCACCTTCTGATTGCTGGCAAGAGCAAACGCGTCCTGCCTTTCGCGCGAGATGCCGAACTTTCTAGCGAGCACCTCGGCCGTTTGTCCCATATTAAGACCGCAGACGGGATCCGTAAGAGCGCTCTGAAGCGCCGCGTTCGGTGCAAAGTGTTTCGGTCTGAATTGAGCCATTACCTGAAGTTTTTGTCCAAAACTTCTCGCTTTGGAAAGTTTCATGAACAGTCCTGCGGATTCCTTGCTGAAAACAAGGGGCGCATTGGACATGGATTCGGCACCGCCGGCAATCACGATTTCATTTTGACCGGCAAGAATTTTTTCAACACCGCTGGTCACGGCTTCAAACCCGGACGCGCAGTTGCGATTCACCGTGTAGGCTTTTTTGTCCTTCGGAATTCCTGCATAAAGACTGATCACGCGGGCGACATTGGCTGCGTCGATGGGCTGGCCCACGCAGCCGATAATGACTTCATCAACCAGCCGGGGATCAATCTCGGTTCTCTGGAGAAGCTCGGTCACGCAGACAGCGCCCAGTTTCTGCGCGGGCATTTCATCAAAAAGAGTCCAGGCTTTGATAAAGGGTGTCCGGACACCCTCTACAACTGCGATTTTTTTCATAGGAATCCTTCCAGAGATTTAACTGACTTCTTGAGACATGGGATTATTATATCGGCTGAATACGGGAAAGACTAAAAGCAAAAAGCCTTTCCGCCAGTAATGAAGCGGAAAGGCTTCGCTCATGAAAGACAGGGGGTCCCGGCTTTTCTCAAGACCTCGCCTGGGTCAGGTACGCCACAAGATCCTTGACTTCCCGGACCGTCATCTCGGAAGAGAAGTCCTTCATCGGAGATTCCGGAGCATCTTCCGCGGAACCCGTTCCGAAACCCGGTGCGATGGAATGAGAAGGCGCCATGATCGCCGCAGCATAAAACTCGGGCGTGTAATCAGGTTCGGGAATTCCCGCCGCTTCTCTCAGACCGCGCATCTGAGCGCTTACAAGCGATAAGGGACGATCCGCCCGGGGTGAAAGATCTGGTCCCCGTGTTTCAGGCGAGGAAACGGGAAGCGGCATCGAAGCGTCATGTTTCACATGATGGCAGGCGAAACACTGGTATTTCATAAAAACCTCACGTCCTGCGGCTTCATCTCCCAAAGGGAATTCGACTTCCTTTCCATAACTCTGAGCTTCTGCTGCTGAAACAGCGCCTGAAAGGAGCATCATCACGGCAAAGCTCATCCCGATAAAAGCTTTCATAAAAACTCCTTTGGTTTATTTGTCCAAAAACCGCTTTAAAGCGGCATTAAATTTTTCTGGATCTTCCAGATTAATGAGATGCCCCGCGCGGGCGATTAATTCAAACACCGCTCCGGGGATTTGCTTTTGCATCGCCTGAGCTTCGGCAAAGGGAATAAAAAGATCCTCATCGCCCGCGGCAACAAGTACGGGGATTTTGAGCACAGGCAGAAGATCGGAAGAGTCGCGCCTCTGGGCCATCGCCAGAAGCGAATCTGCCACGCCTGCGGGATCATTGGCGAGAATGATTTCTTTCACGAGAGGAGAAACCTGTGCTTTATCCGTCAGTGTCGTTTTACCAAGCAGATTGGGGATCACGGCCTGTGTAAAGGGTTCAAGGCCGTTCGAGCGGATCATCTCAATGGTTTTCATTCGCTTGGCGCGGCCTTCAGGCGTATCCGCCGCAGCGCGCGTTGAGAAAAGACCAAGAGCCTTGACCCTTTCAGGAAACTGCCGGTAAAACTCAAAAGCCGCGTACCCGCCCATGGAAAGTCCGCCGATAAAAACAGGCTCGCGGATTCCAAGATGATCCAGCAGCCGGGCAACTTCCAGAGCCATCCCCGCGATCGAAGGAGTTTCCTGACGGGACGACTTTCCAAAACCTGGCAGATCGGGAATAATAAAACGGAAGGCGTTCTTAAGAGCTTCCGTCTGGGGCCGCCACATCCGGCCCGACAAGGGAAAGGCGTGAAGAAGAACGACAGGAAGACCTGAGCCGGTTACTTCATGGGAAAGCATCGGGATTTCCTTTTTTAAGGGGCCCGTCGATCCAAGGCCGCGGCCCGGAAGCGGCTAGCTACCCTTGAACAAAAGCATCCTTCACAAGATAAAGAAGACCGTCTTCAACGCGGTAGATCATCGGCGCAATCAGAATCTTGGGATAACGCTGACGCAGTCGGTGGGCCTCGCTGGCCACAAAATCAATTTCGTTACCGATCTCAAAAAGAGGCGCAAACTGGTGGAAGTAGGCCTCGGCGGAGGAAGCATCCCATCCGGCGCCTTCTGTCAGCCCTTCTATAAAGAGGCTCTTGCGGGCTTCCAGGTTGACCATCCCGCATTGGGTGTGCCCGATAAGCGCGATGTAACGGACACCCCCGACGGCGATCGCGTAAGACACCTTGAACTCAGCATAGCGGAGATTACCGCCGCCCGCTCTTAGAATAAAGGCGAAATTTTCGGGAATGCGGAGCTGTTTACGGCTGTCCATGCACATTCCGACGAGAAGCTGAGCATTACCGAAGGAGTCCACAAAAGGTTTTCCTAGATTGTGGTACTCCAAAAGGTGCCCGATCGGGGTATCACGGTAAACCTGAGGAATGTCTTCCGACGACTGTACAATTTTTAAGCGGTTCATTACGGGGCATTATACGGGCGGATGGAGGACCATTCAAAGATTTAAATTTCTTTTTCTGTTCGGTCACAGGCCTGCAGGATTTCAATTGCCTGCGTAAAAAGCTTATGCGGATTTCCTCACAGCCTCGTACGCCTTCATGGATTCGGCGATCTGCCCGACAAGAATGCCGGGGCTTCCGAGTTCAAGGCCGCCCAAAAGCTGCGGTGCCGCCTCACCGAGAATTTCTGTCAGCGGCTGAATAAGCGCGGCCTTAATAAGCTCGACGCGCGCGCGTGCTTTCAACGGCCCCTGCGCGGAAGTTTTCTGGTCATAAAGATCCATGACAGCCTCCGCTGTCTGGGCTTCTGAAGCGAGCGCCTGTAATTGATTTAAAAATTCGAAATCGCTGCGGCTGAGTTCGTTCTGCGCCACATAGCCGAAAACAAACTGCATAAACACGGCAAAAGTTTCTTCGATAACAGAAGAATCACCGCGCTCAAAATGATCAGGGTAAAAAATACCAATCTGCATGAACGGAAGGGTTGACCGGGCGTCCTGTTTCTCCCTGCCCGCCGTGAGGAGAGGAAGCGCGGGGATATCCTCAGGCGCGCGGATACTCGAAAAATTACTCACCGGCTGAAAGCGCTGGATTCCGGCGTCACGCACAGCCTCTCTGAGAACGGCATTGTCTTTAAACCGGTAGTACAACGAATCAATAAATCCGGCGGCCTGGGCCAGCGCGTCTTTGTAGGCATTGACCTGGGAAAGATCAAGTTCAGCCCTTTGCACTGAAGGAGAAAGAACAAAGACCCCTTTCTTCTGCGGATAGTCAGTTTCTTTAATTTTCGAGGCAATCTCTCTCATCGCCTCAAGAATAAGCTTTGAATAGCTTTCTGTTTCCGAGCCAAGACTATCTTCAACCGCGCGGATCAGCGCATCAATAAAGTTTTCAAAATTCACAGCCGCACCGCGGGCAACGGCCTGCGCAACGCTCAGGTCCAAGCCTGCAATATCTTCCTCCCGGTAAAAACGAATCAGGTTTTCTCCTGCCGTCCGCGCAAGTCCGTCCAAAGAGCTTTCAGCAGCCAAAGCGGAAGAATCCGTCCGCAGTTCAGAACGGTTGTTAACGCGTTCCTTGATCTCAGACGGCGTGTCAAAACGTGTTCCATGCAGCATGAAATTCCGGCCCGCTCTTCCTTTCCAAGGGTAACTTTTCAAAAAAGCCGAAAGCGCTTCATCCCACGCGGGCGCTGTTAAACCTTCCGGCGCGTCCCCGTCCATTTCCCGAAGATCTTTTTTCCCGCTGACCGGAATTACCTTTGCGCGTATTGCTTCCGGCAACAGTTCGACAATCTGTTCATAGGCTGCTTCCGGAACAAAAAACGCTTCAATCTGTTCAGCGCTTATCTGCCGGAAACCCAGAATGTTCGGGCCATCCCTGTACTCCGCTTCCTCCTCAAGGACTTCATATGGTGTATCCGTACTCAGAAGAACCATTCCGCTGTTTTCAAGCCTTTCGTTGAGAACCCCGGCTCCGCGAGCTTCGAGTTCAAGCTGCACGTCTGAAAAATCACGCTCCGCGATCACACTAACCGGCGACCGGTAGGGAGAGCCCTGCGTCAACCCCCGGACCTTGATACGAATATAATCATCGTAGTCTTCATAATAAGAGGCATCCGCAAAGTTTTCGGGGTTTTGGATATCTTCGATCACGACAAGAGCGCCTTTGTCGTTTTCCTTGTAGGCTTCCGGAGCAAGCTTGGCGTCCGCGCTGGAAGCAAAGAGAAGCTGGCGGACATCAAGACCAAACGGCAGAAGGGCTTCGGAAAGTTCCAGGGGAACAGCAATCTCGCCGGACTCAATCATCGCGCGCGCCGTCATCGGACGAAGAAGACCTCTTTCAAGAATGGAGGACACGCGCCAGGCAATGAGACTTTGATAAACCCGAAGCACCTCGCTAGCTTCCTGAGAACGAAGCTCAGAGCGAACCTCAGCATTAATGCCCGCGATCTTTTTTTCTTCTTCCGTCAGCCGGCTGAGAATTTTTTTGACAACCGCGGACATGAAGAGCGCGCCATCCGGAGAAAGCGCCAGGCTTCCGGGCTGAAAATCCGTGATATGCTTCAAGGCTTCCGAAGCGACAGCAAAAACAGCACGGCCGGTCAAAAGCCCTCGCGACGGATCCGCCGCAAGTGTATGCAGATGCCATTCATCCAGAATATTCGTTGTAAGCCGGGCCATTGCGACAGCCTTGCCGTCCTGATCACGATAGGCGATTTCTATAACCCCATAAGACAAAGGGCCTCTTGAGAGATTCACATGTCCCCACGATAAGCCGGGCTTGCCGACGCCGACTTTCACTTCACCCAGCATCTTATCCACCCAGGCTCTGTCGCGAGCTTCATCCCCTTTCACAGGATTGTTCGCAAAACGGGCAAGCGACCGAAGCATCCGAACATCCCGAAGGCCTGCCTTCTTCGCGATTTCAAGGAGATTGGGGGCTGGACCTTCGGCAGAAGAGCCGCGCAGCTCAGATCGGACATTCCTTTGAGTTTCGTTTTCGATCCAGGCCTGCACGGCATCCCGGGAAATGCGGTAAAATTTTCCTGTCAGAGTTGGCTTTATTTCCGGCTCACCATTTTGCAGTCTCCAGACTTTCTCAACGCGCTTGCCCAGAAGATCATCGAAGAAGTGTACTGCTGCCAGATAAGCATCTTCATTGGCGCGGAACAGCTCACTCACGTCGTTGTAGCCGATACCGAAAGTTCTCGCCTGAGGAAAGAAATAGCTGAACTGCCTTTTTATCTTCTCAAGCAGGCCTTGCGTGGGCTTGATATAGCAGTAAAGACAGAAATCAGAATCCCCGCCGTTTTCATTGACGATCTCGGCCATGGGCCGCGCGATGGTCGCGGCAAACGCCGTATCAATAAAAATAATTTTTTTATCGAGAGGAACACCAATAGAGTGAAGGTACTCAAGTAGTTCTTCCCGGGACAGAGTCTTCATCAGCTCGGTGGAAATCAGAAGCTCAAAAATCTGGCCTCGGTAGGCTGGAAGCCGATCCCCAAGCGAACCTTCAAGGATCTGCTGCATTTGCTCCGTGCCGCGGCCCAGAAAAACCAGGACGTCGCCTTTTTCAAGATAGGCTTCACTCAGATACCCCGCGAAACTTGCGGCCAGAGGCCCGTGAGCCTGGAGCTCGTCTCTTATATATCGCGAGAGAAAAGCTGTTAAGCGGACTTCGGTCTCGCCTTCAGCGTTTTCCAGCTTCGCCGCCAGACGGTGAACCGCCGCATTGAGAACCTGAAACTCCCTCTCACGCGAAAGATGGTCAAGAGCTGCGCGGGCTTCGGGTTCCGAGTTTTCACCCGCCATCACAGAATCGACGATACGCTTGAGTGTAAGGATTTGATACCGCAGCGCGGGATCAAGCCGGTACCCCAGGGCAGCCATATAGTCCGCGTATTCATAGATGAAATCGGCATGATTAAGCGCGTAACGCAAAAAACCGGTGTTCTCCTGCTGCGCCAGGAGAAGCATTCTATAAATGTCCGCGTACATGATATAGGAATCATCCTGCCCGGCCATTCGCTCCTGATGCACTTTGGGGAGATGCGATAACAGTTTTTCTGATTCTTCAGCCGAAAGCCATTCCCCCTCATCCGCCGAGCGGAGTTCTGAGCGCGCAAATGACAGTGTATTCACAGCCTTTCCTGTTTCCACCAACGCGGCTTCCGGAACAAAAGTTTCCTCCCCGGTATAAATATCAGTTCGAGCCGGCTGGAATCCCCTTCCCTTTTCGGCAGCGAGACGTTGAAGTTCTTCCACTTTTTCAGTCAAAAGCTTGAACTTTTCCGGTACATAATTTTTAAGCCGCTCCTCGAAGTCGCCGGTTTCGGAATAGGGCATATCAAAGTACTCAAGAGCTTTAATTTCCGAAAGAATTTCAGCCACACGGCGGCTTTCAGAAGGCGAAAGGCCTTCAAAAAAATCTTCTGCGTAACTCTCCGAATTTGCGCCTGAATAATTCCACAGTCTGCCGCCCACAGTCTGCTGCGTCTCATCAAAGAAAACGAAAGGATAGATATTCTTGAGGAATTGGTAAAAGGTTGAGAACCCGTAAATCATTTCGCGAATAGCGATCACACGGGACTCGGGAACGCGGCCATCCTTCGCGGTAAGTACCACTCCCATATATTTGTTAAATTCCGGATAGCCCCGGTCGTGAGCGCTCAATTCATTAAATCCCGTCGGAGCGCTCTGCACAAAAAAACCGTCAAACCACCCGTCTTCAAACGCTGTTTTTAGAGGATGATCCTCGGGAAGATTCGTCAGGTAGGGGAAAAGATCGCGCTCATCCAGCGGCAGATATCCATCATTATCGATCAGGGTGAACCCGTAAGTGCCGTCTTCACGTTTACTGTTCAAAAAGAAGTTGGCTGCCTTGATATCCTGCGGGGCAATTCCCGCGTCATTCAAAATTCTAAAGTTCTCCGCGCCCCAGGCTTTATACACATCCAACCTTTCAGAAAGTGAGAGTTTATTTCGAGCTTCATTAAGCGACTGGCCTGCGGGATTCTTCATAATGATGTAATACCCGTTGTTAAAAGCGCCCGAGCCGACAAGTTTGGGAACCGAAAAATTCTTTTCAGCATTTTCTTCATTGTGGAGATACGCCATAATAGCCTCGGCCCGCTTGAGCATGTGGAACGCACTTTGACTGCGCCTGTCCGGAGCGATGTCTTCTGCAGGACTGAGATCCACGGTGGCACTCGGATCCCTTTCAGCCGTATCCTGAAGAGCGGTATCCCGGGCCGCATACGATGGCGCCCAATCAACAAACTTGACAGCATAGATGTCTCCGTTAGCATCGGGACTTGTTGTGCGGACCGTGCCAAAGCCGCCCTTCTCCGTTTTTTTTCCGAGCTGAATACGAAGGTCGCCGACCTTAAGCTCCAGATCGTCCTCACCCTCGACAAGGGTCACGAGGCCCTCAGCCCGCGATGTTTCGAAATCAAGAAGCGCGTCCGCGGCGAACCTCAATTCAGAACGCAAACTGAAAGGTATGTCCTTTGCGGCGACGATCTCTGACAGCGCCCGGCGCAGGCTTCTCAGCTGATTCTGACGAAGCAGCGCGCCCGACACTCTGTCCGTCGCAACGGCCGCTTTGCCGGCCTTCACTTCGGAAGGCAGTTTTATCAACTGATTCACAAGCGCATTTGTGGGAAGCTGCGGCGCAATACCAGAAGGACGAAGAAGCCTGAGAATGTTGGGCTCCGTCAGCTGCCCACGGGCCTCAAGTTCTTTCAGCCCCAAAACAAACGAATCCACTTTTTGCAGCAGACTTCCAGAAGCATCCGATGCGCCGCCCCGCTGAATGGTTTCGTCCATGAATCGCGTGTACCTTGCAGCTTCCGCGGCTTTTCCTTTTTTCGCCAGATCCCGTATAATCTGGTCGCGCCACTCCTTGATCACGACGGGGTTTTCCTTCAAAGTCCCTGATTCGGAATTTCTCTTATCCTGTTTGAGCCGGTCACGCGTCGCTCGGACAAACGCGTTGTAGGGATTCACTCCGCCGCCCGGTTCCGGCTGAAGATAATCACGCCATGAAACAAGCCCCTGCATGTGATCTTTGTAATGAACCGTTTCCGGAAGGGCTTCGATTTTCGGCATGAGCAGAAGGTAAGAGACGCCTTTTTCTTTGAGGCGGCTCAAAACACCTTCCGTATGAAACCCTCCCGACACCAGCATCACAGCCTTGCTTTTCCCTTTTGAACGGGAAGCCAGCATTTGTTCGAGTTTTTCTGAAAAAACTTCGTCACGCCGTTCAGCATTTTCATAGAACAAAAGATTCACGTCCAGCAACCGCCTGAGCTCCGGCTCCGGCATCAATCTCTCCAGATCGCTCTCCTCAAGAAAAATATGGTTCGGGCCCGAGAACTGCCCCCGCCTCGCGTAGTTTTTAAGCTGATGCCATTGCTCACGTGTCAACTCCAGGGACTTCAAACGCTCCAGCAGATAAAGCCGCTCCGTCTGCATTTCAAGCATCCGTTCCTCGTCATTTCGAAAAAGCTCTTCTTTGACGGATGCGGCATAGCGTTCAAAACTTTCAAAGAACCGGGATCCATCAATATCCTCGATCTTCATCTGTTTTTTCACGCGCTTTTGGAAATCGCCCGAGAACTTGACCGGAAGATTCAGTTCCCGCGCCAGGTCTTTAAGATAAACTGCGAATTGCTCGGGAGTGAGCCGGGAGGTCTGAAACGCCTGCAGCTTCTCATTGAACTCCGCGGCGGTATTTCCGGCGCCGGCAGAGGGATGACTTCGAAGATACTTGTTTATTTTTTCGCTGATCGACTTTACTTCCAGTTCAAGAGGAAGACGGGTCTCATCGGTCTTTGCGTTTTCTTCCAGCATAAGGGCAAGCTCACTTCCCGGCTCAGGCGCTTTGACAGAAGCAAGGGTTTCGAGAACATCCATCAGATTTGACGAGTGATCCCGAAAATCCCGAATCGCTCGGTCAATCAGGAGAAGCTGGGGGGCATAGTTTTTTTCTTTCCGGCGTTCAAGATCTTTCTCCAGTGCATCCATCACCCGGCCGGTTTCGTCCGCGCGCGCTAGAGCGCTCAGGTAGTAGCCGTAACCTTCTTCAAAAAGCGGCCAGTCTTCAATAGCCCGGTACTCGGCTTCGCGCGAATTAAACACCGCGGCAAAAGTCGTTCCGGTCAGCTCACCCGATTCAAGGTACTGGCTGAAAACAGCTTTGAGTTTTTCCCGGTCAGGAAAGCTGCGGAATATTTGAGGGTCGAGTTCCGTGCGGGCGCCCTCAACGGCGATCTGGTCAAGACCATAGGTCTGCTGAAAAAAATCAATCAGATTGCGGATGCTGCGCTGCGCGGTTGGAATGGAGTGCGCGTCCTGAACAAGAATCACGAGCCGTTCATCGCCTTGGTGGACTTCTTCAAGGCTTCCGATATTGGAAGGCACTTTGATTTCGCGGAGATCCGAAGGAAAAAAAGCCGCAGGGAACTCTCCAGCGATCACTTGAGCGGCCTGAATATTTCCTGGAGTTGGAAATGCGAGACAAACGGCGATCCCGAGCGCAAAGACGCGCCGCTTTAAAGACCCTCGTTGTCCGGACAGACGCATGGCGTTTTTCTCCCCTGGCGATGAATCCATTCTTCTGTATAAAAGATAGCATTAACACGCTCTTTTATATAATTTTAGCTATCATTTGATAGCATTAAGAAGCATTAATTTCGAATCGGGCTTTCAAGGAATAAGAACCCCTTCCTCAGGGACAAAATGAAGCGGTTAAGCCGGGAAGAAACTCGGGCTCATGAAACCTCAGGATGAGGAGTCTTCGGGTCCGAGAAGGATAAAAGGCATCGAGAGGAAAAAAATCAGCAGATTAACGAGAAAAAGGGAAAAGCCGGTTTCCCAGGCACCCCAGCCGGAATAAACAATCGACTTGGCGATCGCGAAAAAAGCGAGGTACGCGGAGAAGAATAAAAATCCAGTGAGAAGCATCCGGTTCAAAACGCCGTCCGTTGAAAAAATTCCGGGAGCGACTTTGAGATAAAAAACGAAAAAGCCGATCAGAAGAATGCTGCCGGCCAGAATCATCACGGCCGCGGCCGCCGGATCAGAAACAACAGGAGAAGACTTGAACCACTTTTCATAAACATTCCATGTATTAAGTCCACAGATCACCGGAATAAAGACTTCATAGCAGATTCGTTGAAAAGCCGTTGAGGAAAGAATCACGGGCTGCCGATGCCGGTTCGCGCAGGCCCAGACAGCGAGAATAATTCCGAGCCCGCCCGCTCCGCCCCAGATTTGATCGCGAAGCGTCCACCAACCCTCAGGCCCCGGCAGGTAACCTTTATTTCCCCAAAACAGAATCATGACAGAACCTTCGAAACCAAGGCCAAAAAAGACAAGACCGCTCGCACCTAAAAGCGCCATTGTCCGGGAACCGATCCTGAGAAGGTTATACCCCTGAAGAAAAAGGATAAGCACGGTAAAGATCAGCATCACCTGCCCTGTGCTGTTCAGGAAAAAAGTCAGCGCGATAAGAGCGATTCCTGCCGCTGAAAGAAGAATGTAGTCCCGTCTCTGAACCGGCTTTTCTGAAAGACCGAGACCAAGGTAGGTCGCGCCGACACAGCCCCAGGACGCTCCGATAAAAAGAATCGTAAGCATTTCAGTGATGCAGTCTTTCAGCGAGGGCTGCTGCAAAACACCGTCAATTAAAGCCCCGTAGGGAATATTTTCACTGCCAAGGACAAAACCCAGAGTCCCAAACAAAACCGCCTGCCCAAAAGACTTTCTGAAGACAAAGGAAGGAATCAGCAGGGCTGCGATCGCTGCCGCCATCGCGCCGGTCACAGCGGCTCCCCACTCGTGGCCAAACTGACCGCGCAGAGGCCACGCAAAACTCATCATCAGCGTTCCCAGCACAAGCGTGATGATCCGGTAGAGGGGTCCCTGAATATTCACATAACCTCCGGCTTAGAAATTCTTCTCGGTGAGAAAGTCCATCATCACGGCATTCACAAGCGCCGGTTTTTCTTTGAGCAGGCTGTGGCTCGCGCCGGGAATCAGCGCCAGGCGTCCTTTTCGAAGAGCCCTGTAAAGAGCCAGCGTGTGTTCATGGCGGATCATGTCGCGGTCGCCAGCAATAATGAGTCCAGGAGCTTTGATCCCTTTAATCAAGGACACTTTCCACCGGGGTTCGTGAAGCCAAAGGGTACGGCACTTTTCAAAAACCTCCGCGTAATGATCTTCGCCATCGGGTGAATAAGCTTTATAGCGGGGATCCACTTCTGTGCACTTCTGCTTTTTAAGTTCCTTCTGAAAGGAAGGTTCGCTGCCGGAAAAGTGGTAATTACCGCCGACCGAAATAAAACGTTCCACAAGATCCGGACGTTTGGCGGCGAGCCAGAAAATAAGATTGGCGCCGTCACTATATCCCATCATGCGGGCCTTTTTAATCCGGAGCGCGTCCATAAACGCCGCCGTCTGGCGTGCGAGTTCTTCATAACGGTAAAGGCCGCGGATATCGGCCGTATGGCCGTGGCCCGGACGTTCGGGGAGAATTACTTTGAAATGCTTCGCGAAAAAAGGAATTTGATAACGAAGGCCGTCAATACACGAGAGGCCTCCATGAAATAGAAGTAAAGGAGATCCCTTACCGTAGGTTTCATAGTACATGCGGATTTTAGCCGCGCTCACAAAACGGCCGGGCCTGCGCGATTTCGCGCTTTCAAAAAAACGGGGGTTCAGTTTCATGCTCGCCTTTCCGCTGCGGACAGGTTCAAAAAAAAATACCGCGAGCAGTATAGAAAACCTTCGGACCGGGAGCAAGAGAGGAATCCAGAGAAGCGGGCGTGTTACGCGGAGCGGCTGAGGCGGGCAGCGGATTCGGCTTCGGCTGTCAGACGTGTGAAGATCATGCCAACATCCACAGTCAGTCCCTTTTCATCAAACCGGATCAGCTGCCCCCGGATTTCTTCATCAATTTCCACGGCGCCGAAAAAGGCGAGGTTCACGGCATAGAGAAGTTTCCCACGGGCAGTGACGTCCTTGAGCTGTTCCGCGCGGGTCATGTGTCCAGCCAGCACCAAAGCGGCAAGAGCCCGTGTCGCCTTGTCCACAATTCCCGCGTGATACGCATCAAGGCCGGCGGAGGTTAAACCCGACGCACGCAGCGCGAAAATCCTTTTACTGCTGAAAACTTTCTCTCCGTCCTCCATATCGGTTATCGCAGCAATCGCGTCGGCATTCACAGCGAATTTAAGCTGCCCCGGAGAAATTCCATCGACAGAAGGAACCACATGCTTTCGGACGGAAGCCGGAAGGTCAATCTGGGCAAGCTCTCTGGGAACCACAATATGTGTTTGAAGCTCTCCTTTTTTTCGAAAAATTTTTCCGAGCGCCGCCTCGAGCGATGCCTGCTGCGTCTCATCCATAGGGAAAGCCATAACCGCTTCTCCGCGCAGATTTTCCTGAAGCCCCTCCGCGATGAGAGCCAGCTTTTCCAGATATTCCTGAACTTTCCGGCTTTGCAGTTCAAAAGAGACTCCTCGAACAGCGGCCGCAAACGGTTTAAAACCGGACAAGAGAATTCCTTTCTCAATTTCAGCGGCAAGATCAGGCAGTTTCACATCAGGGGCTCCATCTTCGAGATAACGTACGGCACGCAGTGCCGTCTCTTTCAGCGCGCTTTCCTCAGCCTCAGAACTCACTGAAAAGACTTCCCTGTCAGCTTTACCTTCACGTAATTCCGAACGGATTTCCTGCGGCGGATCAGCCGCGGGAGCGATAAGCGAAAAAGAATCTGCCACAGGAACAATCATCTGAAGCGACCACTCTCTAGGAACGCTGATCGCTCGGTAGGTACGGTGTTCTTTATCCACGAGATAAAGTTTCGCCCTGACAACATCCACCATAGCAACAACCGAAGCCGTCATCTGTGTGGTGTACTGAACCCATTGCCAGTCGGGAAAATCTCGCAAATGATCCTTTCTTCCCGGCATTCCTTCCGTGGAAATCTTCCTGATCAGGGAGAAGCTCTCATCATAAATTCCCGTGTAGCCCGCTTCAAAAGCCCCTGTATTGGTCACCAGATACTTTTCTCTGCCCTGTCCCGGCCTGAGCACGTGAAAGCCATGAGGCTTGGACAATCCAGTGATCATTTCTTCCGCAAGACCGGTTGCTCGGCTGATTTTCACCGTTTTACCCGGATAAAAAAGCGACGCAAGAATATTTCCATCCTCATCATAGCTCGCGTCATTCAAATGCACGGCACGGTACCAGGTCGGAATCCCGAAGCCTCGATGGTCTGTTTCCAAGAGCTCATTTAAAGAGACGACATTCACACCGGGAATTTCGGACTCTGTCTTCTCAGACTGCGTGTAAATTCTGCTTCCGTCATTGGATCGCGAGTACCCATGATCCCAGGCCGACCATTCCCAAAGCACGGCTCCGGTTTCAGCGTCTATCTCAAAGATTTTTTCAAAACCGGGAGATGTCACAAGCAGTTCCCTGCCCGTCGAGGAATATACGACTGTATGTAAATGCGCGAACTGCGGATGAGTAAAGATACGAGTAACGCCCGTCCTTCCATTATGCACCATGACACGGTCAAAAGAGGTATACGCGTAGGAATCTCCGAAAACAGAAAACCCTGTCGACTCTTGCGTCACAATCTGATCCTGCGACGTTTCAGGGATTTCATCGCCCGCCAGAGAGGCTCTAAGCAAAAGCCCCTCCTCCGGCCCGCGGATCATGTTGCGCCCGACGGGCGCCGATCTTCTTTCTTCAAGCGTCCTGCCTGCGTGCAGTGCTTTCATGCGCTCGTCTCTCACGGTTTGACCGCTGGAACTTTTGACGACAAAAACAGCATGCGCGGACCTTAGCAGCTCCGGGGCCTCACGGTAATTTTTCAGAAACTCCGAAGAGGCGGACGATTCGTCTGTGGGCTGCGAAATTTGCTCAGAGCGCAATTCAGACCGTGGAACAGCGCCGCGATAAGCTTCGTAAGCGGTTTTGCCGCGGGAGATTTCTTTCAAAAACCGCCAGCCCGCGCCTTCCCCAAAATGATCCGAAAGCGAAGCGGCCGCGCCCCCCAGCCTGAAAGACCGCGCGTAGCTTTCAATCTTTCCCGGAAGCAAGCGAAGCGCAAGAGCTTGAATAAACCGATAGCCCCGGTAATCCAGCAGCTTGTCGGAATCAATCTTTTCAAAGACCCGTTTACGGGTTTCTTCGGAAGCGTCTCCCAGACCTTTTACCGCGCGGTAGGAGTCCAGAAATTCCTTCTTTTTCTGTTCCAGCATTCGGCCTCGCCAGAAAAAGGCAAAAAGGGAATTGGCGCGTTTTCCACGCGATGTGCGGAGCGTTTCTGAAAATAACTCCGCGGAAACTCCGTCTTGTTTTTCTCTCTCAAGCTCGTAGCGCCGCAAAAGCTCGGCCGAGGAGGTCCCCCGGTCATCCAGCAGATAACCTGAGTGCTTTAACGAGTGAATCCATTCATGCGTAAGATAACCAAGGACTTCGGGATCTTTTTGAAGAATGGGTGCTGTTAAATCGCCGCTCAGATAAATCCGGACTCCTTCCATGCCGTGAAAAGCCGACACAATAAACCACGGCGTATAAAGCAGGGACGTGTAAAAGAACGCAAAAAGAGCGCCCCCCAGAAAAAATGAAAATCCATCGGCGTTATACCCGGCAGATCTCAGGAGAACCGAGAGACCATAAGAAACAGTCCCCAGGAAGAGCGCCGCTATGCCGGAAAAATAGACGATAAGAAAATCGCGGGCAATCTGAATGGCCGCTTCCAGGCGAAAGTAAGTATCCGGAGCTTCGGTCCATCCGGGAAAATCAGTCACCGACACAAGCCTTCGGGCAATTTCACGCGCTTTTTCCTGCTCGATATCCGGACGAAGCCGGGTCACAAGAAGTTCCGCTTCCTGCTCAAGAAGCGTCTGCACTCTCATTCGGTCCGTCGGAGCGGTCAGCGTGACGCTTGCTCTCAGCATCTGTCCGGAGGGCACATTCCACAAAGAAGAATCCGGCTCGAGCAAATCCACCCGCCCCATGCCGGCCGGAACGTAGCTGCCGTCAGTAGTTTTTTGAACGGTGCCGATAAATCCATTGCGCTTAAAGTCCTTCTGCGAAACTCCTGTCACCGCCGAAATCGCGTCAAAAACATCGCGGAACTCCGTCCTTTCAAGGACACGGAAAATCCATGTCTTCCGGACTTTCCCTTCCGGACCCGGCTCAATAACCGCATCTTTTTCAAGAGCAAGAAACCCTTCTGTTCTCAGCTCGCTGCGGCGCGGCATTTCAGGTCCTGAATGCCGGAAAGAAAGATGCTTGAGGGGAGCCTTCGCGAGTTCGTTTGTCCCGAGATTTTTGAAATTCAGAGTTTGCCTGAATCCGCCTTTTTTGTCCCGGTAAGGGAGCTCGTACTTTTTCTGAAGTTCAACAGGAAGATCAAAAGAGAATCTTTCGGCTCCGCTTTTGCGAATCAGTCTCAGGGCCAGCTGCACCAGGATCACAGGAATCCCCCGAAACGTGCCATGCGTTGATTCATCAATCCCCATGGAGTTCAGATGCCCCTGACCAAACAACGCGGGCCATTGATTGCGTGACGTCCTCGCGCTCCAGCGCCCCTGCTGATCTTCAAGCAGAACAAAGTCCAGATACCCGACGGGATCAGGATTTTCGGGCCCATTAATCCAGCGGGAAGCTTCCAGGCGGACTTCAACGTGCCCCGGGCCAACCCGCATCTTCTCCCAGGCAAACGAAAAGACATCGCCGGATTCAGGCACGGGAATAAGCATCGGATTTTTCAATTCATCAGGCTGCATCCGCGTCAGATCAACCGCGAACTTTTCCTCAACAGCCAGCTGGTTTTTCAATTCCCGAAAGTAAGCTCGCGTGAGCGTCTTTTCAATTTGCTCAATAAGTTCTGTCCGCTGGGCGTCCGCGCCCACACGGTAATACTGAAGTTTATAGAGAAGGTCAGGCGCGGAAAGTATCAGCCACAGCGGATACGCCGCTTCATGAACGGCCAGCTGATCCGGCCTGCGTTTCGTAGGAACATAGTGCACGTTCAGAAGACGGGAGAGCTCCTTGCTGAGCTCTTCAAGGCTGCCGCTTCGCAATAAAAAATAAACGAGCTCCTCCTGAACACGAAGAGGAAAGTATCCGCCAAAATCTATTTTCTGGGACGCTTTGTAGAATTCCTCAGCTCGTTTGTAAAACTGGCGGGCTTTTTCACGCTCGCCTTCGGATTCGTAGTAATGCGCGCGCTTCTGAAGACTTTGTATCGTGTGCTTTAAAGCCAGAAGCGCGGCCTGCTGTCTCGATTGATCGGCAGTTTCAATCTCGGGAACCACCGCCGCAATGCGGCCCGCAATTTCAGGAATCTCGCTGTCGCTGTAGCCGTTGACAGGATCCCAGCCCGCCAGAATCTGTCGAATCGCTTCATCCTTGGCGAGAAGATCCTCTTCATCCGCGCCGAGCCTCTCACGCTCGTTCTGCCGGAACGCGCGATCCACCACTCTCAGATGCTTCAGCTTTGCGTCAGACGGGTTAAAATTCATATTCTCGAAAAAAACCTCCTGATCCCAGGAAAAATCATTCTCGAGAGACTGCTCCACACTCCGGTAAACATTCTGGAGCCGCCGGGAAACCACTCCGTGGTTTTGGTTTTCATAGCGGAAGTAACTCTGCAGTTCGTCGTATCTTTCGATAAGAATCTGTCCGATATGCAGATACAAAGCGACAAGCTTCAAATCAAATGATTTTCTTGGATCCAGACTCTCGAGAAATTTTTTTGAAATCAGAATCGCTCTTCGGCGTGTGGAAATCTGAATCACGTGCGTGATTCCGATCCTCTCCGCCGGTGAATAAAAAACGGCCGGCAGGTCTACTGCAAGAACCGTCGTGCCTTCTTTCAGGTTCTTGCGCCGCTTTCCAATTTCACTGTATTTAATTCCGATCCGGCTGTATTCATTGAAGGCGGCCTGAAAAAGCTTAAGAGCTTTATCGTCAGGACGGGCGGGCGTCACAGGCGCTTCAAAGAACTGCGCCTGGCTGTATTTTGAGCTTTCCGGAGCGTAAAGAATGGTCCGGGGATAAATTAACTGCCCCATCATCGATTCATGTACCGAAGCGGACCGGAGTTCAGAACGGTTCGAACGGACAACACTCACGCGGGACACCCCGTCAGCCGCCTTCTGTCCAGGCACAAGCTTGCCTTCGCGGCTCCCTTCAAAGGCCCAGCCGCTGGCGGAATCTTCAATCCAGCCCCGAAAAACCCTCTCACCGCTAAGCGCAATGGATGAATGGACCACGCGGGGACGCCGGTATTCCTGCGGTTCAAGCACCCCGTGATCAAAGGCCTCCACGAGAGAAATATCATTCCGCTCAATCCTGACGCGGACGGCGGCCAGTCTTTGAAGATCCAGCTGATTGCCGTGATAGACGGCATTCTTCAGCAGCTCACGAACAACCACTCCGGGAGAAATTTTTCCGGCACCCGGGCTTGTCCCCTCGAGATCCAGAAAAGCTCCTTCCATCTGAGCGCCGAGAATCCTGATTTTTTCTTCCACCCGCTCCAGAGCATCGTCATTGGCGGTTGTCGATCCGGACCATTCCCATGGAGATGAACTCCCCGGAACGGCCGCGAAAGAACCGGCGTCAATCACAACGGTTTTTGACGATTGTAAAGCGGACCGGAGCTTTGCTCGAAGGACTGGAAAAGCAAGCCCCTCCCGAATAAAGTCCCCGGCATGAACAACAACTAACCCATTTGGATTTTCTTGGAAGAGATAGGACATAAAACCGCTGTTCAGCTCATCGTTCGGGACAGCAGAAACCGCATCGGGCTTCTCAAAAGGAATCCGCACAGTCACGACAGTTCCGAGGTCTGTTGATTCCGGCAGAGATATCTGAACGCGCGCGCCGGGTTCAAGAAGCAGGCGAAACCCCTGTGGTCCGGCGGCCGTGGTCGTTACAGTCTCGACCTCAACCCTCGCGCCGATCGCCCGGGCGTATTCGTATATCGCTCTGAAGCCAGCTCCGTATTCAAGCGGCCGTCTTTCCTTGGTGGAGTAACGGCTGTCCGGTTTCCAGCGGTCGAGTTTTTTTTGAAGAACCCGCTCGTGGATTCCCGGCCCTTCGTCCTTCAAGCGAAGGACGAGTTCATCGCCCTCCATACTGACAAAAAGATCCAGAGGGATATCACCAGCCGTTCTGTCCAGGCCATCCTTGGAATTCATGCCCGCTTCGCGAAGAATCGTGTACAGGGAATCCATCCAGAAAGAATCCACCGTCACCTCACGGGCCACACTCGCCAGCCGCGATCGCAAAGCCTGTATGTCTTCCGAACGGGATTTCACTCTCAAACGCGCAGGGATCGGTGAATGGTAAACAACCGTCCTGAAAAACTGCGGTCTTGATGCCTGGATTTCCTCGTCTTCAATTTGTTCGATCACGCTTTGAAGGATGGCCTGGACATCAACCTCACCGGACCCTTCCCATTCCGTGGCGGCAGAACGCAGTTCCGAACGGACCCATGTTTCCGCGGATTCAACGAGGCGATTCAACGGCGGCATGCGGGCTCCAGACGCCAGACCTGAGGCTTCAAGACTCGCGATCGTTGTACTCTTCAAAAGCCTGAGAATGTTTTCCTGCTCGGCCTGCCCTTGCTGGTCAAGCCCCCGCAGCCTTTCCAAAAAGCGGTCCAGGCGGGCGCTGCCAGCCGAAGCTTCGGGCACATCGGACAGATCATCAAGATAGGCGGTATACTCACCCGCTCTCGACAGAAGTCCCTGATCAGCAAGCTGCTGAAGAACACGGTCGCGCCACGTTTTCAGGATCTCGGGTCTTTCTGACTTTGAAACCTCAAGAAGCCTGTCTCTAAAAGCACGGATAAACGCGCCATGCAGATCGATCTGTCCCTTTTCGACAGTAAAGTAATCTTTCCACGAAAGCTCGCCCCTTAAATGATCGCGGTAGCGGGTTTCAGAGGGCACCTCTGAAATCGCGGGAGTAATTTTCAAATACGAAATGCCGGAAGCCCGGAGTTTGCGCGTAAGCCCCTCGGAGTGAAAACCTCCGGCAATCATAAGAGCCGAAGATGTTTTCATTTTTTTCATCGCCCGCGTGAGCTGATCGAAAAAAACCTGGTCACGAGCATCCGCGTTCTCATAAAAAAGCCAGTGCGCAGAGAGTTCCTCTTTTGTGAACTCCGCGGCGGGCTCTCCGCCCGCGGCTTTCCATTCCTGCCACTCCTCACGGCTGATCTCAAGCCGGATCATCCGCTCAAGAAGACTTTGCGTCCGGGACTTGCGGTCGAGATCGCGCTCCGTCTCATTTCGAAAAAGAACTTCTTTCACGGAACGCGCATAACGCTCAAAAGAATGCAGCAGGGCCGAGCCTTCAAGATCGCGAAGCCGCTGGTAATCGCGGATCCCCTGGCGGGCCGCTTCGGGAACATAGAAAGATAAATTATTTGACGCGCCCCACTCCCGCAGAAATAACGCGAACGCTTCGAATGTCATCAGGGATGTTTGAAAGGCCTGCTCAGCCTCATAAAACAGCTTCGCCTCCGAAAGCGGCACAGTGATCCGGCCGGCATTCATGCGGGATTTAATATCGAGCGCAAACGCTCGAATCTCCTGTTCGCTGGAAGCGCTTGTCCCCTCCCGCAGAGATTCCTTCAGGATAAGCGCCAGCTCGCTGCCGGACTCGGGCGCCCGGGTCCGGGCACATGCCTTCAAGGCTTCCAGAAGTCCGGCGCCGTCATGCTCAAAAGCGCTCAGCGCGCGGTCCACCGCTAAAAGCTCAGGCGAATAAACCCGTTTTTTTTCATCTTCAAGAATTTGCCGGCGAACAGCCGCTTTCTCCAGAAGACCGGCCTCACGGTTCAGAGCGGCAAGATAAAGGCCCAATCCTTTTTGATAAAGGTCCCAGTCTTCCACCCCCTGGAAAACGATTCCGCTGTCATCCGAAAGAGCCGCCGCGGCAGAGCCCGTCAATTCACCCCTCTCCATATATTCTTCAGAAACTTTTTCAACCGCGTCTGTCGAAGGAAAGCTTTTAATCAGGCCAGCATCAAGACGAGCCGCGGCCCCTTCAACGCCCGCAAGACGGACACCGTATTGGTTCCGGAAATGAAAAATGAGATCCCGAATATTGCGCTGCGCCTCCGGAATACCATGAGCATCCTGAATCAGAACCACAGCAAGGCCGGATTCTCCCTGATAACGCTCTTCGATCCTCCCGAGATGCGCGGGAAGCTCTCTCAAAGAAAGCACCGTCTCCTCGAGCTGAGAAATCTCAGCGGGCCGCACCACAGGAAACGCCCGAGCGGCTTCAGCAGGAACAAGAAATGTCACGGCAAGAAAGACGGCGAGCGGGTGCCGGAACACATTCCATAAACTGAAAATAGAAATCTTCTTTTGCACGGTTTCTTTCATCTGTAAGGGATTTTGAAAATCAGCAGTTTTTATAAGCCCTTCGGCCAAAGTGCATAAAGTTTATCTTGTCTTTATGGGAGATTCAAAAAAGGCGGCTTTTTGAACGCTCAGAAAAGAGCATAAACTAACAGGATGAAGCTCAAAAATCAGCCGCGGAAGGTCTTCGCCGAAAGATCTCTCTTTCGTCCGCTGCCTCATGAATAGAGGGGGTTTTTGATGCAGAGCATATTGACTCCCGGATCGTAAGCCGTCATAATCCGCCATCTTTCAAAATCGTGATCATCCCATTTCAAGGAGACAGATTGTGAACGCACACTTCCGCCTTGCCGCTTTAAGCGCACTTTGCATTTCTTTATTCACCAGCGGTTGCGCTTCCACAACACTAAAGGGAGTTGCCCCGAACGGTCAGAAGGCCTATGTCGGAGAAGTTCCGATTGAAAACACCGAGGCCTACCGGCAGTTTCTTAGCAGCCCTCAGTCTGATGTCAATGTGCAGACTTATCTGTTTGCCCGGCTCAAGGCCGCGCAGGATTTAAGTTATTACCGGGATGGGCAATGGTACAGCTGGCTGGAAGCTTATCGCGGAGGCATGTGGCTGATGCGGAACCGTTATGAAAAGGGCCAGGACGCCAGGACCTTTATCAAGAACCATGTCGCACGTTCCGAAGCGACAGGAAAACCGCACCTGGTCAAATATCCCGACGGCACGATTCATGAAGCTTATTACGTCCTGCTTAACGAACTGGATTTACTGGATGCGGCACTGAAAAACAATCCCGCCAACAAAAAAGCCGCGGCTGTCTAGCTCAGCCTTTTTTCTGGTGCCCGAACAAACGCCAGTGCTTCAGCGCGATCAACTCCATCACGGCGGGAACAAAAACAACGGACGCCAGCAGGCACGCTCCAAACCCCAAAAAGCCGATAGCCCCCATCGATGACATGCCGCGGTGATGCGCGAGAAACAAGCTCGCGAAAGCCGCCATCGTTGTCAGTGAAGAAAGAATAACGGCCTTGCCCGTCTTTTCCAGAATCTGAGACATCGTGGCTTTGTTTTCCTTCTTAAAACGATGGAAGATGTAGACCCCGCTGTCGATTCCCACACCCAGCACCGTCGGCAGAATCGCCATGTTCATATAATTGAATTTCACACCCAGAAAAGCGGCCGCGCCAAGCATCCAGGCCATTCCGGTCAGCACAGGAGCCAGAACCCACAGCACATCGATGGGATTGCGGAAGTGGATGAAGAGCAAAAGAATAATAACCCCCAGACTCAGCCCCAGAGCGACCGGCGTATCGTGCTCCAGCATATTTAAAATATCCACGTAGATCATCGGCTCACCGGCCAATTCAACATCCTCGGGCAAATTCAGTCCCCTCAGTTCTTTCACGAAGCTCTTGCCGACCCGACCGTCCATAATACTGGCGTTGGGATAAACAAAGAGCACGGAAAACTCCCGGGCCTTGCCCTCATACTGTTCGAGAATGGAGGGAGGAAGATCCTCAACTCCAAAAGGCCGGGGCGAAAGCTGTTCGCGCAAGTCCGCGATTTCTTTCTGAATTTCGGGTTTGAGCGTTTGAATCAGCCGGTCATAGCGGACAAATGTCTGTTCAATCTTCGCCAGCACCTCGATTTTCTCCTGCTGCTCGCGGGGAACCTGAGTCATAAGCGAAGCCGCGAAATCAATCCGGGTGTCCGGATTGTTCCGGGCGTGCTCATTGATCAGCTCGGTAACTTCTTCCGCCCGGGCTCGGCCGGGGGTCAAAATCGCGACAGGATTCAGAACCACGCCGAAATGGTCGCCGATGCGCATCGCAAGATCAATCGCCTTGGAATCGCGGCTCTGAAGTTCCGCGAAGCTGTACTCAAACTGGGTTTTCGGAATATAAAAAAAAGAAACGGCGGTAAGAAGAACTCCCGCAGCCACAATCATGCGAACAGGACCCGCCTTAGGTTCCGAGAGATGGAAAGTTTTCTGCCGGGGTGTCCATTTGAAGATCCGAAGCTTTTCGCCAACCACAATCATACTGGGCAAGCCGTAAAAAATAATAACGAGGTAAAGCATCAGGCCCACCCCCGCGATCAAGCCAAAATGACGATACCCCTCAAAACCGCTCGTGCAAAGGGAAAAGAAAGCAATGCCTGTGGTCAGGGCGCTGGTCACAAGCGGCATGCCGATCGACCGGATGGTGCGCTCAATAGCTTCTTTTGAATCCGCGGACTCTTTGCGCTCCTCTTCCAGATCCACAAGCATGTGAAGGCAATAGTCAATGCCCATGCCGGTCATGATCCCGAGAAGAAACCCGGAAATCAGGTTAAGATAACCGATCGTTACCGCCGCAAACGCGCACATCCACACCATGCCAATCGCTAAAGGGACCAGCGCGAGCACCAGCGAACGCAGGTTCCGAAAGCCGGCAATCAAAACCAGAACGATCAAGCCAACCGTCATCATTGTTGTCAGTTTTAAATCGCTCTTGATGGTCGCGAACTCTTCATACCGGGTTTTGTAGGGTCCCGTAATCCCGTAAGTAACCGGTTGGGGAAGGTCTTTAGAAACGGCGGCGAGGTAGTTTTCAATCGTTGTGAACAGTTCCAGCGACGGACCAAAATCACCCACACGGAAATCCGGCTTGATGAGCACAACCCTCATAAACGAGGCTGCCTCTTCCCGGGCAAAAGCGCCAATGCCGTAGACTTTTTGTTCAAGTTTGAGCGACTTCACATCAATTTGAGGAGCTTCTTCCTCGACGAGACCAAGGGAAAAGGGGTTGTTCTGGCGGCGGTAATGCGCGATGACATCGCGGATATTCGCTTCCAGCCGCTGAAGGCTTTCAAGGTTCAAAAACAGAAGTTTTCTGGCGGAAAATTCGGGGCTGCTTGTCCTGTCATCCACAGCTTCGACATCTTTAAAATTCAGCGCTTCCTTTGTCAGCCTCTCGGCGGCCAGCCGGGCAGATTCTTCATCTGCGGACTCAATGGCAACGATCACATAACTTGTACTGCCCACCTTGGTCAGAAGTTTGTTCAGGCTTACAGCACTTGGCTGGTTCTCGGGAAGGAGACTGAGGAAATTGGCCTTGAGTTTCAGACTCCCGGCGGCAGGATAAAGAAGTGCGGTGATCAGAGCGATGATGGCGAGAATTCCAAACGCGTACTTCCAGATAAAACCAGCCTGACGGTTCCCCTTTCCAGGAACAGGGGTTAGGTTCATGCGCTCAGAGCTTCTTTTTGAGCCTGCGCCAGACGTTCACGCATACGCTCCAACAGCCCGGAGAAACCGGAATCACGGATCAATTTATCAAACTGATAACTGAGGTCTTCCGTCATGGAAATACCGTCGAGGAAAATATCGTAGATTTTCCACTGCCCGCCATTTTCGGCCACATGATAAACAACCGGGACAGCCAGTTCGGCTTCCCCTCCGGACACAGAGCTTTCCACTTCAAAACCCTTTTCAAGGGGCTTCGGGTCTAGGTATGTCACGGTCTTTCCTTCCATAAAGTTGCGCGTGCGGCGGTAAGCAATGCTCTCAATCAGCTTCCACAGCAGATCCATAAAGATCTGTCTGTCTTCTTGCGAAGCCTTGTCCCAATGCGCGCCAAGACCTTTTTTGCCCATCGCTTCAAGATCCAGAAACGAGCTCGCGCGGCTGACTTTAAACTGGTGGGCATCAGGGTCCTTGACGGGAAATTCCATGGACTTGACCGTATCCAGAAAGGACTGCGGCGCGCCCGCAGGCGTGGACTCCGCGGCATGGAGAAACGAAGCCGAAGGCAGAAGAAAAAAAACAGCAATCCAGACGGCTCGAATAAAAAAAGATGCGGCTTTAAATGCGCTGATCATGATTCACAACTCCCGGGAAAACCCCTTTGAGGATAGAAGAGCGGGTATCAGAAGACGGTATACTAGCACAAGCGAAGCCGTGCTGCGGAGAAGAAATATTCTCTGGCTGTCCTGTCAGACGGGCTGAGAAACTCTCACAAAAATGTGTTCACAGATCGCTTCATCAAGCGCCAGCTGAGACTCCCCGGCTTCAACGACAAAGGCGGGATAGCGCTGAATGACGCGAAGATCGCGTCCTGGCGTCAGCCCCAGGGAAAGCAGCCGGTAAACATCCGGATTTTTTTTAAGCTGAAGATACGCGACGCGCACGCTCGTGCCGGACTCGACCTTGGAGAGAGGAAGCACCACGGACGGCAGACTTGTCTCGCCTTTAACGCAGCATGCGCCGGCAGGAATCGGATTCAGATGAGGACATTCCGAGGGGTGGCCAAGCAGTGTGCAGATAGAGTCCGCGACTTCGGGCGAAAGAACATGTTCAAGCTGGCACGCGGCCTTTTCGGACTTTTCACTATCAAGACCAAAAACATCCGCGAACAGTCTTTCGGATAAACGCAGGCAGCGGACCACATTGCGCGCCCGAAGTTCTCCGTCGGCCGTAAACCTGACGCAGCCGTCTTCAACAGACAGCCAGTTTTTACCGACAAGGCTGTCAAAAATTCCCGCGGCAACATTCTGTTCCAGCTTGAGTTTTACAACAGGCGCTTTATTCTCACCGGATTCAATCATTTTGAAAACTTCACTCAGGGCCTCTTCGGTTTCTTCCTCTTCCCGGCTTGGAAGTCTTGTCATCGGATCCTGTTCAGGCATTGGACTTCTCCTTCATTTACACAATCGGAAATTTTAAAAGCAGCTGATTAATCGCCGCGCCAACCAGAAGCGCGTAGCTCATCACAAAGGTAAAAATAAGAGCGGTCGTTTTCGCTCCCCGCTCACGGTACGTCACGAGCATATGCGCCACGCACGGCATAAAAAGCGTCACAAGCACCATACTGACAGCGACCTGCCTGGCATCCATCAGCCCCTGCTGGGCAAGATCAAAAAATCCTGCGGCCCCGTAATCCCTGCGAAGAAAACCGATCAAAAAAGCTTCCGCGGCCTTCTCGGGCAGACCCAGAAAGTTTACAACCACGGGTGCCATCCCCGCGGTTATTTTTTTAAGCAGGTGCAGTTTATCCAGCACAAACAGCGCGGCCGTTGCTGCCATGAATAGAGGAATCACTTCCTGGGAATACCAGGTCAGCCTTGTTGTAACTTTCTTGAACACGTTGGAAGCCTTCGGCAGCCTGAGAGGCGGAATCTGAACAAGGAGCGGAGGCCGGCCTCCGGGAATAATCCGCGACGCGCCCCACCCGACCAGCAGCATACTCATCATAACGACACCGAACCATAGCAGCAGCACGCGGCCGGAAACACCGCCCGCCATTCCGAAGATTACGCCAAGCTGGGCCGAACACGGCACCGCGAGCGTCAGCAGAAGCGACACCAGAATTTTTTCCTTTTTCGTATCGAGCACGCGCGTTGTGACTGTTGACATCGTTCCGCAGCCAAGCCCAAGAACCATCGGCAGCACGGCCTTCCCGTTAAGACCGATAAGCCGGAACATTCTATCCAGCATCACAGCCAGACGGGGAAGATAGCCGGAATCTTCAAGAATGCCGAAGAAAATAAAAAACGTCGTCACAATCGGAAAAATAAGCGCCAGCGCATAGGTGAGCGCCATCGTAAAAATTCCGTATTCGCCCACAAAGAAATCTTGAACAAAAGTCCAGGGCAGAACAGTCCGCACAAAGGAAGTCACAGCGGGATTCACCCATTCGCCGAAAAAGTTTTCTTCCAGGATTCCAACGAGCGTTCCCGCTCCAAAAACACCGACAAATTCATAAAGAAGGTAAAGCACAAAGAGCGCGATCAGATAACCAGGAAAGGGCCGCAGACACCAGAGGCCAAGAATCGCGGAAACTCCGGACTTCTTTATTTCCCTTTTCAGAAGGACTTCGCCGGCAATCTCCTGAACCACGCTCTGACGAGCCTCATAACGCAGGAGTTCAAAAGGGCGCGCCAGACGAAGCTTCTTTTCTTCCACAAATTTCTTCGCGTTTTCGACAGCCTGCCTGCCCGCAGCGGCCTCCAGATAAAATTCCGCCCCGGCATCCTTCATAAATAAACTAACCGGCCCCGCAGCTTCCAGAGGCGTGTTTGTCAGCCCCAGCAGCTCAGCGGTCTCATCAAGAAGCCTCTCGACGGAACCCTCATAGCGGGGCTTGACGCCGGGAACTCGGGCTTCCGGGATTTTTGCGCGCAGCGCGGCGATTCCTTCACCGTTCACCGCGATTGTTTTCACCACCGGAATCCCAAGCAGCCTGCTGAGGCGCGCGGCGTCAACCGTAATCCCGCGGGATTCCGCTTCATCGGTCATATTCAGCGCGAGAATCATCGGAATGCGGTATTCGCTGAGCTCCAGTGTTAAGTGCAGCGACCGGGACAGGTCTTTGGCATCCGCGACCTGGATCATCACCTGGGGTTTGTACTTAAGCAGCGCGTCCCGAGTCACCATTTCGTCCTCGGTCCGGGGCGGCATGGAAACCACCCCCGGCGTATCAAAAACCGTCCATTGACGGTTTTCGAATTTCATGTCCGCGTACGTCATTTCAACGGTGGTCCCCGGGAAGTTGGACACCATGGCGTAACGCCCGGTCAAAGCGTGAAACAGGACCGACTTTCCCACATTCGGATGACCGACAAGCACAATCCCGGGCAGTCCCTTTGAGGTCAAGGGAGTGTCCATGGCCGCGGAGGCGGCAATAATCTGTTCTTTTAAATCCATGCGATACCTTTCGGAAAGAAGCTCTGGGGGGTCAATTCAGACTGTATCTTAACGCAAAGGCGTCTTATTTGCACCGAAAAAAGGCTGGGCAAATAAAGAACCTCCGCCACGAGGGGGGGCTTAGGCGGCTGGAATATTACTTTTGAAAGGCTGTCCATCCTGAAAAGCGATCAGCTGCCCCGGGAAAAACCGGGTCCAGGCCTCATTGTCGGTCAGAGGGGCTGTCGCAATGATAGCGACCCGGTCCTGCTCAGACGTGACTCCCTGAAAGTCAACGGAGACATCTTCATCAACGAGATGCGCCGCAGAAAAGGGCGCCTGCCTTACCAGGTAAGCAAGATTCGTCGAACAATGCGCGAAAAAGCTCTCGCCATCCGAGAGAAGATAATTAAAAGGTCCTGACTCGGCAATTTGCTTCGTTATTTTAAGAAGCTCTGAATGCAGTTCAGACAAAGAAGGCTTGCCCAGAGGAAAGGCTTCCCGCAAAGTTTCAAGAATAAGACAAAAAGCTTTTTCACTATCCGTCCCCCCTACCGGCCTGAAATGCCCCCGAAACGCAGGATGAAAGTCTGCCAGGTCCCCATTATGCGCAAAGACCCAGTAGCGGCCCCACATCTCACGCTGGTAAGGGTGGGTGTTCTCAATCGCTACTTTACCGACACTGGCCTTGCGGATATGCGCAATGACATGCGTCGAGTGAATCGGGTATTTGCGCACAAGCTCCGCGACAGGGGAATGAATGGAAGCTTTATTGTCGAGATACATTCGACAGCCGCATCCTTCGAAAAAAGCAATACCCCATCCATCCTGATGCTGGTCTGTTTTTCCTCCTCGCGCGCAAAAACCCTGGAACGAGAAGCAAATGTCTGTCGGCACATTGCAATTCATGCCCAGAAGCTGACACATAAAAACTCCTTTAAGGTTCAAACTCGGGACTCCAAGATAATGGCAGGCGGGGTCATTGGCAAGACAAGAAAAACGGGGCCGCCGGAATCCCGGCGGCCCCGCTGTCTTTCAAACTGCTTTCGTGTTGCTTATTCGGTTTTGGTTCTCATCGATTTGAAAGTCAGGATATCCCAGACACCGTTGACGACAAATTTTGTGCCGTCAATCGTGGTCTTGAGTACCTTATCGATCGGATCAATGAGAATCGGGCGTGCTTTGTCACCCGATACCTTATCCAGCGTGGTGTCTATGCCGTCATTGACTGACTTATAGACGACACCGACATCTTCCACCGGCCGGTAACCGCTCTTTGAAGTGGTGTCCATCACATAACCGTCTACTGTGGGTATAAGACACCAACCCGGAGCAGCCCCCATCACCATTAACGCAACGAGCAGCATCGATATTTTTCTCATAACTGTGCCCCCCTTTTCTGAAGAGAATCTATTCTCTCTCCCAAAACTTTGCATCTTTCCCATCCCCATTTAAACAGTACTGCAACGGGTCCGCTTTGCAAGCGGTCAGAAAACAAAAAATTTTATAAGCTATTTCAGAATAATGACTTACAAGAACTTAATAAAGTCGCAATAAAAAGCGTTCTGGGGCAATCAGGCTGAAATCCTTGAAAAATGGGACTTTTTAAAAGCAGGGTCTTAAAAAAGCCTTATTTTTCAAGGGTTCCAGAAGAGTAGGGTTTAAGAAAAAGTGCGGTTTACCAATCGATCGGAAAGTAATCTTTCAGGAATTTTCCGCACCAGTGTTTCCCGGTGAGAATTCCGTTAAAAAAGGGATCACAAACGCGGGCCGCACCGTCAACAATGTCGAGCGGCGGCTGAAAATCATGCTTCTCCTGCTTCAGCGCGGCCAGATGAGCGGGGTCTTCATCCGTGACCCAGCCCGTATCCACCGCATTCACATAGATACCGTGTTTCACGAGTCCCCCTGCCGCTGTATGCGTCAGCATATTCAGCGCCGCCTTTGCCATGTTCGTGTGCGGATGACGGTCCGCTTTTTTAAAACGCAGGAATTTCCCTTCCATCGCGGAAACATTCACGATGTGCTTTTGTCCCGTATTTTCGCGCATCATCAGCGGCACAAGTTTATTGGAAAGCACAAACGGTGCGATCGCGTTCACAAGCTGGAGTTCAAGCATCTCGGAAGTTTCGACTTCGCCGAGTCTGAGCCGCCAGCTGTTCACGGTTCTCAAATCTACCTGCTGAAGATCCTGATCAAGCTGCCCTTTTGGGAAAACTCTTTCCGGCGCGAGCGTGTGATCATACGCGTAGGGAATCTGCGAAAGGGCCGCGGACGCTCGCAGGCCGATGCCGGGGGTCTTTCCATTCCAGGTGATCGCGAGAGCTGATTCATCCGCGAGCACGGCTGCTGAAACCTCCTTCGCGTGAGACACGATTTTCGTTTTGCACTCCTGAAAATCCTGAAGCAGGCCGCGCGCGCCGGCGGGCAGGTCCTCATAGCGGCTTTCATTCTCCATCAAGTGAGCGTAAAAACCCGGCGGACGGCGGACGGTCTGGGCGGCGTTATTAATAAGCAAATCAAGCCTCGCGTATTTTTCCTCAAAATAGCGGCAGAACAACTCAACGCTCGGCGTATGCCTGAGATCCAGACCGTAAATATGCAGGCGGTCTTTCCATTCAGAAAAATCTTTTTCCCCCGAATAACGGAGCGCGGAATCCACGGGAAAACGCGTCGTGGCGATGACCCGGGCGCCGGCTCGAAGCATCATGAGCGCGGCCTGATAACCGATCTTCAGACGCGACCCGGTAATCAGCGCAGTCCGCCCGTCGAGCCGGGCTGACTGAAAACGCTTTTCATAATTAAAATCCGCGCACGCGGGACACATCGCGTCATAAAAGAAATGAAGGCGGGTGAACTCCGCCTTGCAGACATAACAGTTCCGGGGAGAGCTGAGCTCCGGACGGTCTGCCTGGGGAGCGCTCGGCAAGAACCGCTCCGGCGCGGTAAAAACCCTGGCTTCCCGCGCGCTGCGGATTCCTGTAGCTCCGCGGGCGGCGCGCTCAGCACGGCTCATTTCAACCCGGGGCCTGTTTCTCATCGCCTTTCTGCGCTGAATATCTTCCTGACGGGTCGGACGGGACAAACGGCCTGCCGAGCTGAGAAGAGCGATTCTCTGCTCTTCGGTGAGTGACGCGAAAGCTTCAGGATTTTCTGAAAGCTCCTTTAATACACGGATGCTCGACTCAATTTCAGGATTAGAGCAGAGTTTCTGTTCGGAAGACATTTTCAGATCTTTCCCATGCGTATTTTAAAAACCAGTTTTTTGACAGTCTCTGCAGAAGGACCGGTCTGACAGCCCGGCTTATGAAGCTCTCCGGGAATAAAAAAGGTGAACTGACCTGCCCCAACTCTCACTTGGGAATATTCCTGCACCGGCTCAAAAAAGTGAATGTCGGCGGCGGTATCATAAGGAGTGCAGGCTTTGGCCCCATCAAAAACAGACACATCCATCCTCTCTTCGCCTTTAACAACGAGCTGAAGATCCGCATAAACCTTGTGCGCCTCAAACTTTTTCTGTTCAGACGGCCCCGTCAGGTATTCCGCGGTACGCACAAAAAGATCGCGTCCAAGAATTTCTATTTCGCCGTCCGGAATCAGTGAACAGTCGCGGCCGTTGACAAAATCCGCAATCTCTTTGAGAAACGGGATTGAAGCTGCGTAATGCCCGCATTTTTTAAAATCATCGAAAATCATGGGACAGCATCCTTCCTGTTATTCCAGAAATTCAAAAAAGTTCCGGCCAAGCGCCGTAATAAAAAAGAAAAGCGGCGGCATTCTGCAGAATACACCCGCCACATGATAAAGAGTCCTGAAAGAAAAGCGCGGCCGGTTCACGATCGCGTAAACGGGTTCCCACTTTTGAGGATTGAACTTGGCTTTAAAAAAATCCAGCCCGTTAAAACTGTAAAACCTCGCCCCCTTGAAATAGAGCCACCTGAAAAAAGCCCTCATCCACCCGGGGTTCAGCTGATAAGACAGACCGGCACGCAGGGACAACGGCGCAAGACCCAGGGTCGCGTAAACAGCGCCTTCCCCGGCAAACAGGTTCATCATTTCATGAATCAAAAGTTCGCTTGTTCCCCGGGCCGTTTTTTTTCTGCGCACCACACGGTCAATCATCCAGCCGCCGCGGGCCGGCACCGGCGCAGCAACAGCATAGGCCATAACCCTGCCTTCCATGAATGCGGCAAAAACCCGGCATCCATAACTGCCGGGATGAAGCTTCTCACCCAAAAGAAATCCGAGTTCAGGCATGCGGCGTTTACCGGTCCATTCTTCAAGACACGCCTGGTATTCCGGATCCGTTTGAATATCCTGAAGCATCACCTCTTTAACCCTTACGCCGCGACGGACAGCGCCGTTTATAAGCTCACGCAGGGACGCGCGTTCTGAGAGAGCCTCTCCCCACTGCTGAGGGTTCCATACAGGCTGAGCGCCAAGCAGAACGGCCTTGTGAGCAGGGCTTTGTCTGAGAATATCCTTCAGCCAGGCTTCCGCTCCGAAATAGCAGACTTTCTCTCCGCGGGAATCCGCCTCATCTTCAAACTCCCGGATAACCGCGCTCAGACTTTCCGGCCGGGCTGCCGGAGCCCCGGCCACAACGCGGGTTCCCTTATAAAGCTGGTAGCCAATCACACAGTCCTGATGCCGCGCAAACCACAGCCGCATTCCGGGCTCAAGAATTTTCCATGCCATGGAATTGCGGCCGTACTGCAGAAGAATGCCTTTGGCTTTTTCAAATGCCGGACAAAGGGATGGAAGGACGAAAAGAGTAGACATTACGGAATTATAGGAAATTCAGGAGCTTCTGCCCACAGAAAGCTCATAAAGCTCCGATGGCCCATCGAAGCATGCGCGCGCGGGTTATCGCGAGAAGTCTCCATCCAGCTGCGGACAGCCATGCGGAAATATCATCCGCAGGCGGTTAGCCGTTTAATTGCCCGGGACAGTTCCTGGGGATGAAAGAGCTTTTTGCGTCATGTCGGAAGGCTGTCCGGTGGATTCAAGCACGGAAGTCCACAGTTCACTTGCGGTATCGACGCACCGCCTTCCGGAGCAAATGAGCTTCATGGGAAGATAGACATACTGATTATTACGCCGCGCCACGACAAACTCGGTAAATCCAGCCATGGCTCCATGCACAGCGTTCTGGGCCAGGCGGAGACAAAAATAGCTGTCCTGTGCCGAAGCAGGCACCCCTCGAACCATATAACTTGGATCAATATATTTAAGATTAATCTCTGTGCCGGACTTTTGAAAGTGCGCCTTTATTTTTTGCTGGAGGAGCAGCCCGATGTCTTTGAACCGCTGATTACCTGAGGCGTCCGAGCCTAAGGTGTCCTGATCAAAAAGTTCCTGTCCAGCACCCTCCGCAACAAGGATGACCGCATGCTGACGCTTCTCAAGGCGCCGGCGCAGATGTTCAAGAAGACCATTGCTGCCCTCGAGCTCAAACGGCACCTCGGGGATCAGAACGAAATTAACATCACTTTGAGCGAGAGACGCGTAGCAGGCAATAAATCCCGAATGACGGCCCATAATCTTCACCAGACCGATTCCGTTCGGCGCTGAACGGCTTTCATTGTGCGCAATGGCAATCGCTTTCACAGCCTCTGAAAACGCCGTTTGAAAACCGAACGATTTATCGATATACAGAATATCGTTATCAATTGTTTTTGGAATTCCGACAACGCTGATTTTAAGATTACGCTTCCTCGCTCGCTCCGAGATTTCCAAAGCGCCTTTCATCGTGCCGTCCCCTCCTATAACAAAGAGGATCTGGATATTCCGGGTTTCAAGATAGTCCACAATCGCGTCCTTGTCCTGTCCTCCCCTCGACATGGAAAGAATCGACCCTCCGCGCTGGTAGATTTGCGAAACGCGCTCAGGCGTCAGGTCAAGAGCAGGAAGCCCGTACCCGGGAATGAAACCCCGGAATCCCTGAGGGATGCCGAGAATGTGCTTAACTCCGTAGCGGGGGGTCAGCGTCATTACAATCGCGCGTATAACGTCATTAATGCCCGGGCACAAGCCTCCGCAGGTGACGATCGCGCAGCGGGTTTCTGAGGGATTGAAATAAATTTTATTCCGGGGGCCGGCCAGATCGGCCATCGGAGGAGCTTCTCCCTGCTCAAGATAGCGGCGGATCTCTGAGTGTCTCATGTAAAAAAAGGTCTTGTCATCGCCCATAAAACGCGCGGCCGTGCCCTGCTTTTGCATAAGCTCTTCCAGCGGCGAATCGTAGATAGACTCGCCCAGACTCGGAATCTGGAGATCTTTCTGAAAAATCATAATGCCCCCTGTTTTTAAAATGCACAGTTACATTACCGGCTTTGATCAACAACGGCATCGTGTGTATGTAAAAAAGACGTAAAAAGATTGCCGGAACAAACAACCGGCGCTGATGGGGGAATCAGGCGAAGCAAACTGTTTTTAATCACGTCCAGCCGCGGCACCGTGAGGGCAAAAAAATCATTCTGCTTTGACGGCCCATCGAAGCATCGCGCTCGCGGCGCGCGGGTTATCGTAGCACTCTTCGTAGTCAGGCCGCACAGGCTCGGTTGAAATTTTCGCGTAAACGCCAGCCTCAAGCCCCTCGGTAAAAAACCGTTCGACACGGCTGTCTTCACCGGAGTGAAAGGAGAGAATTGCCGCCCTGCCGCCCGACTTGAGACAGAAAGGTAAATTTCTTAAAAACTGCTCAAGCGCCGAAAACTCATCATTCACCGCGATGCGCAGGGCCTGAAAAGTTCTGCGGATGGAGCGCGTCACATCCTTTTCCGGCATCGTTCGGTAGGCCGTAGTCAAAGCCTGTCTCACGGTATCCGCAAGAGCCGTCGTGGTTGTCATCGCGTCTTTTCTCTTCTGCACCGCTCTGGCAATCAGATGCGCGTGAGGCTCATCCGAGTGGCCCCAGAGAATTTTTTCCAGAGCCTCTTCCGTCAGGGACTTGATCAAAGCGGAGGCGGGCTGTCCACGCGAGGGATTAAGCCTGAGATCCAGAGGCCCTTCTGTTTTAAAAGTAAACCCTCTTTCAGGGTTATCAAGCTGCATGGAAGAGACTCCCAGATCCGCGAGAATAAAATCAAAGCCGCCCGCCTCCGGAAGAAGCTTCGCGGCTCCGGCAAAATTGGAGCGTTTGATCACCAGCTCTTTTTCGCCATAGCCAAGCTTGCGCAGCCGTTCCTCCGTGCGCTCGATTTCCAGCGGGTCGACATCCGTGCAAAAAAGCCGTCCTCCTGGAGTAACAAGGGCAAGAAGCTCGCGCGCGTGCCCGCCATAGCCCAGCGTCGCGTCCAGACCCGTTTCTCCCGGTTTGGGTGCAAGGATCTCAAGAACCTGTTTCACCAGAATCGGGCGGTGAGTTCCGGCCGGGGTTTGACCGCTCTTCAGAATCTTTTCAACATCCGCAGCGTACTTTTCAGGATTAAGCTCTTTATACTTCTCTTCAAATTTACGCGGATGCGTGCCCGAATATCGGACACGCCGTTTTTTTCTGAGGGGTTGTTCAGGTTCATTCAACGGCTGAGAGGCGTCAGACATTCTGGCGGGTACTTTCCGCAGCATTTTTCCGCGTCAGAAATTTTCCGCGAAGCGCTTTTTCAATCCCGACAACCGCTGCGATCACCGCGCTTACCGCAGCGACACGCGCCCAGGACATCCATGAGATGGGCTCGCTTTCAAAGAAAACATTCATCAGCGGCTGATAGGTAAAAAGCATCTGAAGAGCGATCATCAAAGAAACGCCGGCCAGAAGAAAATGATTTGAGAAAAATCCGACAGCAAACGCCGAGCGGGTCAGAGACCGGCAATTAAACAGATAAAAAAGTTCGCCAATGACCAGCATCGCAGTCGCCACGGTTCTCGCCTGCTCCAGCGAACCGCCGCGCGCGAGTTCAAAATTAAAAAGAACAAAGACGCCGGCCACCAGCAGAATTCCAACATAAAGCGTCCGGCAGATGATCCACCTCGTCATGATCGGAGCTTCCGGCTCTCTCGGCGGACGCGTCATCACATCCGGTTCCCGGGGTTCAAAAGCAAGCATCAGTCCGAGACAGACTGCGGTCGTCATGTTAATCCAGAGAATCTGAACCGGCAGTACCGGCAGCTGGGTTCCAAAAAAAACGGCAATCAGGATCGCAAGGCATTCCCCAAGATTAGTTGGAATCGTCCACGTAATAAATTTGGTTAAATTATCATAAACACATCGCCCTTCCTGAACAGCAGCTTCAATGGACGCGAAATTATCATCCATCAGTACCATGTCAGCGGCTTCTTTGGCGACTTCCGTGCCGGTAATCCCCATCGCAACCCCGATATTCGCCTGTTTGAGCGCGGGCGCGTCATTCACCCCGTCACCCGTCATCGCGACCACATTGCCTGTCGACTGAAGCGCTTTCACCAGCCTCAGCTTTTGCTCTGGCGTCACGCGGGCAAAAACAACAGCCTGATGCGCGGTCTCAATAAACTTTTCTTCAGAAAAACCTTCCATCTCTTTGCCCGTCACGGCGACAAGCGATTCGCTATCACTCACCGGTTTACCCTCAGAAAACTTATGCAGACCCAGATCCCGGGCGATCGCGCTGGCGGTCAGGACATGATCTCCTGTAATCATTTTGACCTGAATACCCGCCTGGTGACAGCTCGCCACAGCTTTCATCGCTTCCCTGCGCGGAGGATCCATCATGGCCTGAAGTCCGATCAAAGTCATACCGCTTTCCACATTTGAATGACCGAATGAGCCGCCAGACCCCGGCTTCTTCTTCCTGGCGAATGCCAGCACGCGCAATCCCCGGGAAGCGAGATCCTTTGTCCATTCGTGTACAGCGCCGCGATCCAGCGGAATGGTTTCATTTTCATGGCCGAGAGCGTCCTGGCATTTCTCCAGAATCTTTTCAGCCGCCCCTTTCATATAAATAACCTGCTCCGATCCGGAACCTGCCGCGTGCAGCGTCGCCATATACTGATATTCGGATTCAAAAGGAATGCTGTCAACGCGGGGCAGCGCGGCAGCCTCTTCCGGACCCAATCCGCTTTTGCGTGCCGACACAATAAGAGCGCCTTCGGTGGGGTCCCCCTCCACACGCCACAGCCCCTCCTTTAATGAAAGCCCTGAATCGTTGCAGAGCATACCGGCAAGCAGACACTCGCGCAGAGCAGGCTCCTGAGCCAGGTTCACGGTTTCAGAGCCGGCCTTGATTTCCCCATCCGGGGAATAGCCTGCGCCCGTCACTTCAAAGCTCCGTCCGCCGGCCATCACGGCTCTGACCGTCATTTGATTCTCGGTCAGGGTTCCCGTTTTATCAGAGCAGATAATCGCCGTACTGCCCAGAGTTTCAACAGCCGGCAGCTTGCGGACAATCGCTTTGCGTTTCGCCATTCTTGACACGCCAATCGCAAGCGTAATCGTGACAGCAGCCGGCAGGCCCTCGGGGATAGCGCTCACGGCAAGGGCGACGGACGCCATGAACATATCCAGCGCGGATTGACCGCGGTAAAGCCCGACACAAAACATCAGAGCGGCCATGCCGCAGATAATTTTCAGAAGAAACCCGCTGAACTCCGTGATCTTTCGGGTGAGGGGCGTCTCCAGATTATCTGCCGATGAAATCAGTTCGGAAATACGCCCCACTTCGGTGCGGTCACCTGTGGTCACGGCAACGCCGCGCCCCTGCCCGTAAGTGACAAAGGCTGAGGCGTAAACCATATTGACCCTGTCGGCCAGCACCGTTTCCCTGGAAAGCACATCCGTATTCTTTTCTACCGGCATCGATTCGCCGGTCAAAGCCGATTCATTAATTTGAAGTTCGCGGGTTTTAATGAGCCGAAGATCCGCGGGAACCTTGTCGCCCGAAGTCATCAAAACTATGTCCCCGGGAACAATTTCCGAGGAAGGGACCTGAAGAGTTTTCCCCCCGCGGATCACGGAAGCCTGCGTCGTCATGGTCTGAGCGAGTGCTTCCAGCGCCTGCACGGCTTTGGCTTCCTGAAAATAGCCGATCAGCGCGTTCACCAGAACGACCGCGAAAATCACAGCGCTGTCGACCCACTCATGCAGAAAAAAAGTAACGGCCGCTGCGGCAAGAAGGATGTAAACGAGAGGCTGATGAAACTGAAGAAGAAACCGCTTCCAGGCAGGCACGCCTTTTTTAGGTGTAAGAACATTGGGGCCATACTGCTCAAGGCGCTTTCGGACCTCCTCCGTTGAAAGCCCTGCCTGAGGATCTGTTTTGAGCTTACCCAAAACAGTTTCAGCGCTTTCACTATGAGCAATCACGGCCGTCTCATCGGCTATCATGAGGAATCCCCTCCGCTATCTTCCGCAGCCGATTCCGTGAGCGCGGCTTTTCTCAGGTAAAGACTTCCCCCGGCCACGCGGGCACAAACCGGCATCGTCTGACGAATCTGCTCTTTGAATATCTGAGCGATATAGTTGTTAAAAAAATAAATGGGCCATTCACAGTTGCGGGTCAAAAAAGCCCGAAGAAGATAGCACTCATTCCAGTACCATCCCTCTCTCAGCCAACGGTCGGGATACTCGAACGCGTGAAAGATGTCATGAAAGTGAACAAAAACACCAGGAGCAAGCTTCGGAAGGACATTAAAAAGCAGGTGATTGACGTCGCTGCCGTATTTGGATACATGACTGGAATCAATAAAAAGAAGGTCTCCGGACTTCAAGGATTCAAACTCTGTGAGAGGGACTTTCTGCACGGGCATTTCGATCAGCCTGCAGTTTTTCAGATCATTTTCAAAAAGAAGTTCCCTCAGCCTTCCCGTATGAGGCTCAATAAAGGTCATCTCCGGCTTCTGCGTGAAATAGCGGTCAACAGTGTCCAGCATCAAGGCCGATGAAAAGCCTGACCCCACCTCGATGATACGGCGGGGTTTCTCATGGCGGAGAAAACAGAACAGAAAAAAAGCGTCGGAATAAGAAAAGAATTCGTTCTCGTAATAAAAGCGGAAACCGTTTGTCTTGTTCTGGGGAAATGGCAGATCCGAATAATGCTTTTCAAATTCATGGAAGAGGGCTTCCTGCGCTTCCGTGCGGAAATCAATCCCGGAAAGAGCGCCGGGAGCCGGAGCTGGAGACTTGAGCCCTTCAGCGACATCGCCAGGATCCGGAATCGTGGAATGGTAATGTCCCGGCGGAAATAGGCCTGAAAACGGTAAGGGTACCGCCGAAGGTTCTGGTTTACGCAGAATTCTTTTTATGAAATCCATAATTCACATGTCCGGAAACGTAACGACTCAGACATCCACCCAGAGCTGGGGAACCTTTTGAACTTTGGTGATGTCATAGCCTTCCCGTTTCAGCAAATCAAGCATACGGTGAAAATCAGGTTCAGTCATTGAGGGCTTGCGCGACATGATCCACACATAATCGCGCTTTTCTCGCCCAATCACCGTCTGAGAATAATCTTCACTGAGATAAATGATCCGGAAGTCGCCTTTAAAAGGCCAGACAAACCGCATTCCCCAGACGGCATTGGATTCTTTATCCAGCACAAACCCTTTGGGAGTATGCCGTTTGATTTTACCGTCAAAACCGCCCTTTCGAAAGGTAAACGTCGTAGCCACCGTTCCATCCCGGTTCAAGCGGTAGGATTCGATGGCGTTATAGGCGTCCTTTTCAACAAAAGTCGGGATGTTGGCGATCACGTACCAGTCTCCCATAAAACGTTCCAGCTCGACCTTCGGGACCGTTTGAATCGGAGGCAGCGGCGGCGTGGTCGAGCAGCCAGAACCCCACAAAAGCGCCAGCAAAGCCGCCCACCGTCCAGATCTTCTAAAAATCATCCAGGTCTCACTTTCCCTTTAAAGTAATTTCTTTTCTTTAATAAGGGCCGCTATTTCTCCCGCGACCCAAACACGGCCGGCGGAGGAAAAATGAACATTGCCGTCAAAATAGCCGCTCACGTCATTCTCTTTTATAAGAAGACGGGAATTAAAATCTTCAAAACCTATCCCGTATTTACCAGCGGTCTCACGCATCTTTTCAACCGCATCAGCATAGGTCATCTTCTGAATCTCCATCCATTCCCTTTCATGATTTCCAACGATCTTGAGATACTCTTTCCTTTCGTTTTCTGTCACTTGCCCGGTCATCAGAAATTTATAGGAAAGGTCCGGTTGAAAAATCAGCAACCCTCTCGCTCCTGCTTTGCGTATGAGCCTCGCCATCTTATCCAGATTTTCTGAGTAAATGGAAAGATATCCGGAGCGGATTTCGGGCCAGCGCACGGCGTCCTCAAAAAACTGTCCGGCCGCTGCAGGACCTTGAGAAACGCCGGAAAAGGCATTTTCCTGAGCCCCAGCGGCTTCGTCAGAACTCTTTTCAACACCAGATTGGGTGTCATTCACGGATCTTGTCTTTTCCATTGCCGCGCTCATAGTCAGAGTAACGTTTTTCTTGAACTGATTAAGCCTTCTATACAAGGCGCTTTGCTTTCGTAGCGAATGGAAAAAACGGGTCACCGGATTTCTCTTCTTCTCGTGCAGAATCGGCTTATTCTTCAGCTCATAAAGTCTCTGATAATAATCATAATGGTGGAACGCGTTGTAGACATCATTCTGGCCGTCAAAAACAATGACGAGATCAGGATCCAGATCAATTCCAAAGTCGTTGAGTTTGAAAAGCTCGTCGATAGAGGATTCCGAGTAGAAACCCATGTTAATAACTTCTATTTTGGAATCCGATTTTTCGTTGAGCTTTTCTTCGAGAAAGTAAGGCCACGATTCACGATAATCCGAAGGCGTATCATGAACCGCCGATCCTCCGAGAACGAGGACGCGCTTAACGCCCCTGGGTTTTGAAATGCTGTAAGGCTGCCCCCGATAATTCACGACCTCTCCGAGCAGCGCGTCGTACTTTTTCCAGGCATCATAAGCATCCAGTCCGCGGCAAAGGATTTCCCCGGAGGCAAGCACGGTGAGCATCAGAAAAAGGGTCGGCAATATACTTTTTGACCGGGATTCGGATCGATTCATAAAGACTCCTTTAGAACTGAAAATAAATGAACGCCCGGTCTTCCCCGGCGGTACACCAGATTAGAACAACCATCACAAGAAGTGCCGTGGCCCGGAACACCGCAGGAGTTTTAACAGCCGCTCTCTTCAGGGAGCTTCGGCGAAGCGCGGCGTGGAGAATTACGGCCGCGCCTGTCACGGCGAACACCAGGCTTGTTTGAAAATGAGATAAAAGAGAGGCTTCTGTGCCGGAATCAAATCCCGTCATGACCCGCACCATTTGCCACGCAAACCCGAGATCGGGTGATCTGAAAAAGACCCAGGCCAGACTCACCCCCGCGAATGTCAGCGCACCCAGCAAAAAACGCGCGGCCTTGCCGGAAAACAGAAATTTGGGAAGCGTCAGACTTTTCAAATAACGCTCAGCGCACAGATACAGACCGTGAAGTCCTCCCCAGACAACAAATGTCCACGAAGCTCCATGCCATAACCCACCAAGAATCATCGTTGCCATAAGGTTGCGGTAAGTCACTGCGGTTCCAAGCCGGCTCCCGCCAAGGGGAATATACAGGTAATCCCTCAGCCAGGTCGACAGCGAAATATGCCACCGGCGCCAGTAATCTGAAAATCCAACGGCAGCGAATGGGAAATTAAAATTCCGGGTCAGCGTAAACCCGAAACACAAAGCTGTTCCAATCGCGCAGGTCGAATAGCCCGCAAAATCACAGAAAATCTGAGTAGAAAAAGCCAGCGTTCCCGCCCATGCGTCACGAAAGCCGGGCGAGACTCCGGAAAGAAAAATCCGCTCTGAAACCGGAGCCATCAAGTAGTCGGCAATGACCATTTTTTCAAAAAGCCCAATCACCATAAGAGAAAGCCCCCAGTGAAACTGGGCGCGGCTGGCGGCCCGGGGAGTTTCAAGCTGCGGAAGAAAGGTCTCTGAGCGCACAATCGGACCCGCGACCAGCTGAGGGAAAAATGCAATATAAAGGGCGTAATCAAGGAAAGACTTCGCAGGCGCGCGTTTTCCCATGTAAACGTCCAGCGTGTAGGAAAGGGTTTGAAAGGTATAAAATGAAATTCCGACAGGCAGAATGACATTCAAACGCGTGTCCTCGAAAATCCCGGCGCCGAAAACCGCTGCAAGTCCGTGAACGTTTTCGATCAGAAAATTTCCATATTTAAAAAATCCCAGCAGCCCAAGATTTACGACCAGGCTGAAAAGCAGAAAAAGCTTTCTCGCGCGGGATTCCCGCAAAGCATAAAGACCTTTGGCAAGAAACCAGTCCATAACCGTCGACAGCCACAGCAGAAGAATAAAAGGCGGGTTCCAGCAGGCGTAAAAATAGTAGCTGGCAAAAACAAGAATAAACTTTCTAATTGTCCAGGAAAGAGGTAACTGCCAAAGAACCAGGACAGCAAAAAAGAAAATGATAAATCCGGCGGAATTGAAAAGCATTATTCAAAACCCTTTGATCGGCGCATCCGCGCCTCAAACAATCTCATTTTTTAAAGTGCGCGGATAACTTTGGCGGGATTTCCGCCGGCAATGACACCCGGAGGAATGTCTTTGGTCACAACAGCGCCGGCCGCGATAATGCTCCCCGCGCCGATCGTAACGCCAGGGCACAGAACACAGGATCCGCCGAGCCACACATGATCCTCAATGTTTATTTTCTTTCCGAGTTCGAGTCCAGCGGCCCGCTCCATCGCGTTCAGAGGGTGCGACGCGGTGTAAATCTGAACGTTCGGCCCCATCATCACATTGGATCCGATCTTCACAGGCGCCACATCCAGGATCACACAGTTAAAGTTAAAATAGACATTATCGCCGAGCGTGATATTGCGCCCGTAATCACAGTAAAAAGGCGGCTGCAGCCAGAGGTTTTTCCCGACTTTTCCAAAGAGGCTTGTGCACAGACTGTAGTCCTGCTGATTTTCACGGATGTCGCCGAGGTTCTGGTTGATTTTTGTTAAAAGCTGTCTCGCCTCGTGACGCATTTTGACAAGTTCCGTATCGAGCGCGTTGTAAAGCTGTCCGGAAATCATTTTTTCATATTCGGTCATGAATCACCCTGAAAGAGTTTCTTCGAAAAGTTTGTAATACTCCGTGAGAGACTTCAGTGATTGCGATAACAACGCACCCAGCGCGTACGATAAGACAAGAATCAAGACCGTCCAGATGATTTTCGCTTTCCGGGTGTAGCGGGGATTTATCCAGAGAAGAGGTAAGGCAAAAGGACCGGCAATAAGCAGGGCGCCGACCAGCACAGAAAAATTAAAATACCAGGGGGCCTTTCGCTGAGCGGATTCGAGGCAATATTCCCCGCAGTACCTGCATTTGAGAGCTTCCGCCTGAATGTCTTCAGCGCAGAATGGACATTTCTTCAATCCCATAAGTTCTCCGGCTTCGCCTTTTGACGCATCTCAAGGCGGATACTCTACCACACGCTGCCGAAGAACCGGCCTGGTCTTTTGCGAAAAAAAATACGAGGGCAGGCACCTTTTCTTTTAACTTTGAGGGCCGAAAAATCCTTGAAACTTTTTGATGCAATCCACCGCGTAGTCTACAAACTGGACCGCCACACCGGTGCCGTCACAGCGGACAACCCAGCCGCTTACTTCCAGAATAGGAGCTTCCTTGAACACATCGCCCAAAGCGAGCCTGCAGACACACTTCGCGCCGGGAGGAAAATGCTCCGTGCAAAGCACATAAGCGCCCTTAACGCTCACATCTCGCGTCCAGCCGCTGACCTGGCGGTCTCCCGCAGCGCGAATCTTCGTTTCGAGCCGAATGACGGCACGCGCGTATTCGCGCTTTTCCTGTTTATTGTCACGGACGAACTCCCTGCGTTCTTCTTCAGATGGGGGCATCCTGAATTCTCCTTTTCGGCCTGTCGTATTTTCAACTCTTGATTGAACAGCATTCCCTGTGACTGAGGGATGTTCGTCTGCTAACCTTTTACACAGACAACCTGCCTCAGCGTATGCACAGCCTCAACAAGGTCTCTCTGGGCTTCCATGACCTTATCAATCGGTTTATAAGCGCCTGGGGTTTCATCAATGACACCTTCGTCTTTGCGGCACTCGACGCCCTGGGTGGCTTCAATATGATCGGCAACCGTGTATTTTCTTTTAGCCTCTCCGCGGGACATCAGCCGGCCCGCGCCATGACTGCAGCTGTGAAAACTTTCTGCATTCCCGAGGCCGCGGACAATGTAGGAACACGCCCCCATACTGCCCGGAATGATGCCTAAATCCCCTTTGCGGGCCCGAACCGCGCCCTTACGGGTCAAATAAACATCCTTTCCGTAATGATGTTCCCGGGACACATAGTTGTGATGGCAATTCACAGCCGTCTCGCCTAATGCGAATTCCGGGACAGCGTCACATTTTCGAAGCGCGCTGATCACAGCCCTCATCATCAGCTCCCGGTTCACCCTTGCGTATTCCTGCGCCCATTCCACCGCCTGCATGTAGTCATTGAAATGTTCCGCCCCTTCGGGAAAATAGGCCAGGTCTTTATCCGGAAGGGAATTTATGTGGCGGCGCATATCCTCTTTCGCGAGTTCTATAAAATACGTGCCGATGCGGTTTCCGATACCGCGTGAACCGCTGTGAAGCATGCACCACACGCGGTCCTCTTCATCCAGACAGACTTCAATAAAATGATTTCCCGTTCCCAGGGTTCCAAGATGACTCCGGTGATTAGGTCCTTTACGGTCAATCGCGGGATTCCGGGCGATAATTTTCTCATAACCGGTTTTAAGCCGGTCCCAGGCCGCCAGCTGTTCAGAAGGCACCGTTCCCCAGGCTCCCTTGTCTCCGGGCCCGCCGTTATGCGACCGTCCGTGCGGAACCGCGTGTTCAATTTTCAAGCGGATCTGTTTCAGGCTCTCCGGCAGATCCTCCGCTCTAAGCGTCGTCTGAACCGCCATCATGCCGCAGCCGATATCCACGCCCACCGCGGCGGGAATAATGGCTTCCACACAGGGGATCACACTGCCGACAGCCGCACCGATGCCCCAGTGCACGTCCGGCATCACCGCAATGTGCCGGTGTATAAACGGCATGGCGGCGGCATTGCGAAGCTGCTTCTCAGCCGTTGCTTCAATGCCGAGCCCATTGACCCAGGCCTTGATTCCCGCGCTGCCCTGCCCTGAAATTAAAAGATAGTTTTTTTCCATGCGTCTAAGAAGGAAGAGGGTGCCAGGTACGGTAAATGTACCTGGCACCTTCTCTGCCTTCTCCCAGCTCCTTGTCGCTATCGAATTAAAAACTCATCCACGAGAAAATGGGCCTCTGTTTCTCCGCGGTTTTCAAAGCCAACGCTTCGGATCGCGGAAATAGCATCATCCGAAATTCCGAGCGATTCAAAAGAAACCCGGTAAACAGTCCAGATAAGGGGCTTGAGCGTCACGGTCTGGCGCACAATGCTGTCTTCCAGAGCAACAGTTAAATCAACGGATGTCTCCTTTTCCGTGTAAGCCCAGAAAGTGAAACTATCCTCATGGGTCACACCGCTGTCACGCCAGTGCGAAGTAATCACTGAGCGGGATACGGATTGTCCCGGCTGGAGTGTCACGCGAGCCGCTGAACGCGATTCGACTTCTTCTCGCGGGGGAAGATTTTCCTTCTGAGCCGAAATAGAACCTGTCCCCTGCCAGTACTTTGAAACCGCCGCTGGCGCGAGCGAAGGATTAAAATCAATCCCCTGGCTCCCGCTTTCCGGAAGCGGCCCACCGAGGGCTTCAAACGAATCCACACCGGACGCAAGATCACGAAGAGCCGAATAATACGGAGTCGCGCTGTCACCTTCCCGGTGATGCAGAAGGCTGACCAGTTTGTCCGATCCTTCCACGCTGCCCACCCTCCAGACATAAAAAGCTTCCAGATCCTTGACCGCGGCATTGGCCAGCCCCTCATACTCATAGACGGCGTCATAATCAAAGGTGACAGCCGACGCATCCGCTGTATCGAGCCACCGGGTTTTAATCTCCGCGACACTTCCCGCCTTTTTCCAGGCTTGAAGCACCGTGTAAGTCAGCGTGCCTTCGGTGCGAAGGCTGGGCCTGTTCGGATACCACTTCTCCGAAGCGAGCAGGGCCGGAACCCCCTGAGCCGCAATCCGGTCTGTCATCTGTGTCCAAAGCGGCGTCAGATCCCGCTTTCCCGTGTGATTCCAGATAAAAGCTTCATGTCCATGGTCCGCGTTACCGTTTCCGACGATCACAAATTGCCGCGCCTTTTCCTTGATCATGTGTCTTTTTATTTCATCGGCAATAAGAAAAACCCCTTCCCACCGGGCATCAAATTCGGCTCTGCCCGCGGCGTTTTCCAGATACCATTTCGTCGCGACCACAGGTTCGTTCAAAATATTGTAGCCTTCCACAGCGGGAAAATGCCGCGTCGCATCGATCAGGCGTTTAAGATAGTGAATGTGGGCGGCTCTTATTTCAGGATCAATCAGCGCGGAAGTCGCGCTTCGGTAAGACGGTTTGCCGCGGATCCAGGAGGGCAGCGTCCAATTACCGTGAGATCCCCAGAAAGAGCAATGGCTCGAGAGAATCACCCGGATTCTGTTTTCATAACAATATTGCAGCACTGCGGAAAGCTTCGTGCGGATAAAAGGTTCATCCAGCGTGTTCTCCCACGGTTCCCAGCTGTCCCAGGGAAGCGCGATCATGACAGCACGGATGCGGTCTTTTTGCAGACGGTCAAAGTCGCTTATGACTTTTTCGGGATACTCGTACTTGGGGCGGTTGTATTTAATACCCACCTGCGCGGCCTGGGCCTCGGAGGAAAGAAAAAACAGCAGCGTGGCCGCGATGAGACGCCGGAAACGGTGAGAGATCAGAATGCTGCTGAACGAGCGGACGCCGCCGCGAAAAGAAACCGAAGCACGCATGGGTGAAGTATAGGCAACGGCGCGCTGAAGGGCAAGGCGTCAAAGCGGAAGAAGTTTTTAAGCCGAAGCAGCAAAAGCAAATTGCGCGAGGTACCTTGAGGCGAGATCCGCGAGGAGCGGCTGAACCACATAAAAAGCCCCTTCGCGGATAACCCCGCTTTGAAAAAGCCGCTGTTCAGGATCGTAGGACAGCGCGGCGGCAAAAGTGCCGGGGCGTTCCTCGGCGACAGCGAAAAACCGGATGAGATTAAGAGCCTGGGCGTCGAAACCCGACAAATCACGGGTTTTCCTCGCGAATGCGATCACGCCTTTTTGTTTGAATTTCGGTCCCAGAGAATCAAAAGCCTCGTTTCCTGAACTTTGCGTCCAGACCACATGAGAGAAAGATTTAAACAGCTCCTTGAAGAACAGAAACTTTTCGTTTTCCGGGGCAGCGTCATGAATCACAAAACGGACTTCGGTTCTCTGGCTCATCACCACCGCGGCTTCCCGAATTTCTTCGGGAGTGAAAGTAACAAGATCCCGAAAATCAATCATGGCTGCACCCGGTTGATTTAAAGGCCTGTAAAACTCCGCCAGTGCGGAAGTCCCTGAATCGGGAACTTCGAACGGCTCCGTGGCGCGAAGCTCAGAACGGAAGGAAGGGTGATGCTTTGGTATCTTCAAATCCTGGAATTCTCCGCCCAGAACGTCCATGCCCGCAACGATCACATCCGGGTTGTTCACAGCGGCACGCTTGAGTTTTGTGATCACCGATTTTCTTTCAGCCGCATTCATCCAGGCCCACACATTGTTAAAGCTGATGATTCCCGCTCTCGAAAATAAAGTTTCGAGCGCAGGAGATTGGGCATCGCCCGTGACCACGCGGATATTTTCTGAAAATTCCTGCGGCCTCGTTTGCGCGGCCTCCATAAGATCGAAAGAGGAGCGAAGAACTTCTTCCGGAGCGCCCCGGCCAGCAGCCACAACATCCAGAATATCGAGCCCTCTGCCGGCGATTCTTTCCCGGGACTTCTTTGCCATTTCTTCAAACTTTTCGTAACCGATGATTTCATAGGTCAAATTCCTGTAGCCGGGCACCGTTTTAATTCTCTGGATGATCCAGGCCCAGAAGAACAGCTCCTGTCCGAACGACGGCCCCACAACAGCTACGACAAGGTGCTTCGTTCCAAGCGCGTCCACCTGCCGGCGGACAAGATCCAGGTACCACGACTCATGAGACATAAAACGGTTGGCCAGTTCGGAATAGGCGTTGAATTTCTTATAAGTACCGCTGAGATCCTGCCTCAGCGTGTAGCGGAACATTGCGAGCAGAAGCTCATCTTCGCGAAGCAGATCTGAAATTACGCCCGCGAAGTTCCCACGATAGCGGTCTTGGAAAAGGCGCGCCACAGACAGATGGGTCATAAACTCAAAAAATTCCTCGGAACCGACTTTTCTGCCGGATGTTTTTTGGAGAGTTTCATAAACCGCAGGAAAGTCCTTCATATAAGAACCTATAAGATCATCAAATAAGCGCACCTCAGGAATGCCCGGCTTACGCCACTCCTCTGCGGCCCGCAGGTCCCACTCGCCTTCAGATCTGAGCTCAGAACGTTTGCGCTCCTGGTCCCTGGGATCCAGAGAGCGGAACTTCGGCGCAAGCAGTTTGAGGCCGTCAGCCGGAGATTGTCCCGTCAGTTGATTATAAATTCGAGGCGCTGAAATTTCTGTCCGGCTGTGAACCATCTGCCCGGCCCGCGAGGGAGGTACCGTTCGAATGTCTTCGCCGGTGCCGTGAACGGTGATCATCATGGCGTCCTGAACGCCCGAAGGTAAAGCGGCCGCGCCGGCCTCAAGATCAAATGTTTTTTCCGGGTACGCGGCCTGAAGGTAGCGGGCAAGGACATCAAACGGGCTCTCATCCGCGCTGTCCAGTTCAATATGGTAAATTTCGCCGGCTCTTGCGGCAGCGTTCGCGCGCACCGCTAGAATTTTAAAAGGCCCCGGCGTGTGAACCGCCGTCAAATTCATTCCCTGGCCTCCGTGCCGAACAAACCGCGTTAAAGTCACAGGCTTTCTGTCCAGCGCTTCCGGCGCCCGGCCCCATGCCCGCGCCGCTGCGAGAGCGTCTTCAAGGCTTACGGCCTCAACTTTAGGCGTCTGCGGATAGGCGTCGTACATCTCCAGCGTGTTCTGGATCACGCGAAGCTCGCTGCGGCCATCGTGATCACCATTCATTAAAAGAGGTGTCTTCTCTTTGAGAGACTGAAACACATCTTCTCCGCCGGAAACAACTGCGGCATTCTCAAGAACTTCCATCACAAATCTGAAACCATCGCGGACCTGCATGAGATACCCTTCAGGCTCCCGTCTGTACATCGAATGCTCAAGCCCCGTCAGATATCGCTGCCACGCGAGATCCATCACATTCAGCATCTTCTCGCGCGTCCACTGACGCTGTTCATCCGCAAGCGCCAGAAACAGATCGCGGGCTTCGTAAAAGAAAGTACGGTAAGGATCCAGCTCGTCATCATAAAAAAGGATCTGTTTGCGGTCGTGGCGAAGGATCTCTTCACTTCGGGACTGTTCTCCAAAAAGGCGGAAGAACTCATCTTCTTCAGAAAGAAACCAGTAAACTTCTCCCGGATCTCCTCTCCGCGCCGTGCGCAGTTTGGCCTGGTCATCGATACGGCGGGACCGGCTTTTACGCGTCATAATGACCGCCAGACCGCCAAGACCGCGAACCTCATCCCCTATTTTGATATTCACACCTCGTCCGGCAACGCTGGTCGCGATGGTAATCTGACCTTTTTTCCCGGCGTTCGCAATCGCTTGAATTTCCTGTTCCAGATCCAGACCGTCTATGATCGCAGCCGCAAGTCCGCCCTCTTCTTCGAGCTTCCGGGCGAGCGCGTGGGCGTCGGAAATCCGCTTCACAAAAACGAGAACGGGATTGCCCCGCGCCTGAAGCTCCGCGATTTTTCCGATCACAAGGCGGTCTTTTTCTCTTTTGGTCCGGGTCACAACAGGAGGATGCTCCATAAGCCGTGAAGGCGCCTGTTTCGGAATGCTGACATATTGAAGACCATAGGTTGCTTCAATTTCAGGCGCGTCATTACCCATCGTTCCTGTAATAATGGAAAAACGGCTTTTACGCTGAATCATCCGGTAATAATTCTGATAAGTAATCAAGCCGCCGTGAAGCGTCGGCTCAAGCAGTTCCGCGTCATGGCCTTCATGCGTTTCTTTCGCGGCGATGAACTGGTGCCGGTGATTACCGAGCACATGCTGCGACTTGATTCTTCCGGTAAATTCGTCTACGAGCTGGATTTTTCCGTCCCTCAGAATATAATCGCCGTCGCGTTCATTAAAATGCCGCGTCATCAAAGCCTGCCGAAGAAGGTTGCCCAGCTCATGCTCACGCATCAGCCCGGTCAGTTTGAGCGTGTCAAAGTTCAGATACTTCAGGTAATGGATGGCCGAGAGCAACCCATGCCTGTGAAGATTAACCGTCTGTTTGGCCGGGTCCAGCGTGTAATCCGAATTTTCCTTCAGGGCCAGCGCCGCCTGATAGAGCATCACGTATTCAGATTTTCGAAGCTGCCCGGAAGCAAGCGGGTCCGGATAAGCGACAATCAATGGGTAACCGGATTCATCCAGAAGCGTCCCGTCCCCTTCATCTAGAATGACAATTGAAGGTCCTTCAAAAGGCTGAACTTTCTGATCCTGCCGCTTCCGCGTCTGATCATAAAGAAAGTCAAAAACGAAGAGATCCTTCACTCCGTAAACGATGTCCGCCTTATAAATGTCTTTCCTGTGAAGCGTCTGTCTCGTTCCCGTCTTGTCTTTATAATGCGCGGCTAAATGTCTTTTGCCCGGCGGCCTGGGTCCGCGAGCGACAGAATCAAACAGATAATGATGGTCATGGTCAGTGATAACGCTGACACGCATGCCAAGCAGATCAAACACAAAGCCCATCATCTGCGCGTCGCGCCCGGCAAGGTAGCTGTTAAAAGTGTGAATATGCGCGGGACGTCCGGTAAGAGCGTTCACGTAGGCGGCCAAAGCAATCGAAAGCGTCTTGCCTTCACCCGGCTCTTTCTCGACCGTGCTGCCGCGGTGAATCGCGATCGCGGCGGCTACCTGTTCCTCCGAGGGGTGCTGCCCGATCCTGAAGCGCGCGGCCGCTTTAAACACCGCCGCAGCCTCTGCAAAAATGGAATCTTCGGTTTCGCCGTCCGCGATCCTTTGTTTAAAAGCTTCTGTCGCAGCTTTAAAATCTTCTTCTTTCTGAAAATTTCCCGCGCGCTCATTTTCTTTTTCGCGATCACGAATACGGCCCGCCAGCGCCCAGATTTCAGCGATGCGGCCGGATTTCACGCCCAGAATCCGCTCGAATTTTTTTACCGTCTCCGCTTCCCGGAGGGAATCGAAGCGCTTTGCCAGAAGCGCCTTAATTTCTTCCTGACTGAACGCAAGCTTCACTTCTTCACTAAATTTTTGAAGCAGAAACTCCGCGGACTCCCTGCGAAGCGCTTCAAAGTCATGTTCTTCAAGCAGCCTGTGCATGTTTCTGTAGTTAATTCCTGTTTTGCGCGAGGCAGACCTCTGGTTGCCTTTATAAAAAAGGAGTGACGCGATCACATAGGCGCGTCTGAGTTTCACCAGCGTCGTCAGCGTGAAATCAGACGGCGCTTCATGTTTGAACTCATCGTCTGCCAGGTGAACTTTGAGATATCTCGAAAGAGTTGAACGGTCGATTCCAAGAATTCCTGCGGCTTCAACCTGAATCCCCCGCGTATAATTCATCACATTCCGAACATAGTCCTTCTCCCTTTGATTCCAGGTCCGGATTTCGGAAGCTTCCAGAGCGCCCGTTCGAAGCTCTGAGCGAGCCCCCGCAATTTCATCCGCGGGAATCACGGTCCAGGATCCTGACTGTTCTTGAATCATGTCCGCGAAAAGCTCGATGCGGTTCTTTGTGCGGGCCCGGATCTGATAAATATCAAGCCAGATGATGCCCGCGGCTGCCCACATAAAAAACTCAATCAGAAGACCGATCTTTCCTGCCGCGGGTCCAAAGACAAGCGAAAGCGCGGCGGAAGCCAGCGACACAAAGGCCGCTTTTTTATAGGAAATCGAGAACTTGCTGTGAATCAAATTAAACGGCCAGCGTTTCAGAAGATCGTTGGCATACCGGACATCTTCGAGAAACGCCGCGGCCAGTGTCTGATCGATCACGGCCGTGAGATAAGGAAATTTATCCGCATTGGCACGCGGATTTGAAATTGTGACGAGGACCTGATGACGCCACGGAACGGAGTGATCCACCTCGACGTACTGACCGGAGATCTCGTACACATTTGCGGTGTCCTGCTCCGTCCAGCTCCGAACAACCCGAGTTCTGAAATACCCCTGCACCAGAACCTGCGCGCGGAAAAGAATGTTCTCGAGTGAACTTTTGCTGAAACCTTTGGCATAAAGATGCTCATAGACACCGAGAAGTGAAAGAAAGTTATTTCGAATCTCAACCTTGGACACGTCGGGATGTTCTTCTTCCCATGCCCGCCAGTGCCGGCCGATGCTGTGCTCCAGAAGGCTTTTAATTTTTCCCCAGCCCTCAGTCACACCGCTATCCCGAGCCACCCAGTCCCTCAAAAGCAGTCCCCCGGCTTCATCATGAAAGGATTGTTCAAAAATCCGCATGAACGCTTTCAGGTTTCCCGGATTACGGTCCCGGGACGCATTCAACGCGCTCAGCATCATTCCCCAGACTGCCGCGTTTTCCTGCGCGACCTGCTGATAACGCGCTTCAGCCTGCCGGGCTGTTTCATGATAGAGACGGGGTTCCTGCTTCTTGAGTGACTCCATCAAATAGTCCTCCGCGTAGCCGCTGAAATCACGGAGCTCCGAACGCTGAAGCTCATCGCCTTCGGCCGCTTCAGGGAATGCTTCGATTCCGGCAAGCAGCAGCTCGGGATTGTTCAGCGGGTGCCCCTGAACTTCTTCTCCCAGAAGAGGTTCCCAGCGGCCGATCGCCATAAGCTGGATACGCGTTTTAGATTCAGTTTCTTCGCTGTAGCGGGCCAATATCCCGCGCGCAAGCTCCGATATCTCGGCCGCCTCCAGGGTTTCCTCATAATCAAGAGCGCCCGGGACATCCTCATCCGAAAGCGCCTGGATAAAGGCCGCGGCGATGAGGCTTTCATATTTTCCCAGCCTGGGAAGAAGGCCTTCGGAATGAGAAAAACCAATCACGAGATCAATATCCGAATCACGCCCCAGTTCGGGAGACTCAAGCTGCTTGAGGCGGTTTCCCTGAATTCGTCCGCCGACCCACACCACCTGAACCGGGTAAACGGGAAGCCCGGCCTCACGCGCGGAATCCGCGTAAATTTGAAGAGCCTTTGCGGAAACGCGCCGAATCCCCCGGAATGTTTTTTTGTAGTTTTCCGCTTTCTCCGGTGTGATCGCTCCCGCGTTCAGGGCTTCTTGAACACGCCATTCGTTCACGCTCACAACATCTTCATAGGTTCTGATTTCCCTGAAGGCGCCCAGCCTTTCTGCCGCACGCAGCTCTGAACGCGTTCCCGGCTCTTCGGTCCCCGGATTTTCCGGGCCGGAATCGGCTGTTCTTAACTTCCCTTTCTTTTTGATCTTCGCGGGATCACGCCCCATCTCCAGAAGCGCCTTGTCCCATGTGCCGTAGGCGGCCATCGCCGCGTTCAGCATGCTGCGCAGCCCAAGCCGGTTCAGCGCAGCGGTATTAAGTTCCTCATCGGTCAGGGTCGCGACCTTTTCCCGGATTTTCTGATCGGTCCAGACGCGCGCGCCCGCGCTTTTGCGCGCGCTCATATCCTTCTTTCGAATTTCCAGAATCGCGGGATCGGACAGACCTTCGTTTACGAGCGCGCGGCGGATCTTCTCAACCAGGTCACGCTTCTTACCCGTAACCTGAACACCTGATTTGTAGCCCTTCAGCCTTGCCGCGTGCTCCATCGAAACCGCGCGGGGTTCTTCTATGCCGTACACAGCCCTGAGAAGGTCGATCTCTTTTTCGGATAAAAGCGCATTCACAAACACTTCGAGATCCGCGCGGTTTTCTCCGATGTCATTGCCCAGACGGGTCCATCCGGTCACACCTTTCCGGAATGCCTCAAAAGCTTCCCGGCGGCTGCGGGTCAAAGTGGTTTTGCCCGCTGAGGGTGCCCACGCTTTCAATTCCGGGTCGGCTTTGACGCGCGCTGAAATTTCATCCAGAGACTGAGCGGGTTCTTCACCGAGACCAAAATTAGCCTGAATAATTCTCCGTTCCAGCGGATGCAGCGCGTACCAGACCCGCCGCAGCTTCGCCGTTTCGTCATCCAGCGCCGATTCAGGCTTTTCAAGGTTTTTCCACATCCGTGTGATGGCTTCCCTCGTGACGCCGTATTCTTCGGGAACCTGCTGCATGATCGGCGGCTGATAGCGGTTATCATCGAGAAATTTTTTGATTCGGACTTCGATCGTGTCTTCGCCCAGAAGAATGTGTTTGAGATTTGCCAGCGCGCGGTCTGTTAATTCCTTGATCGCGTTTCGGCCGTAGGGCTTTCCTTTGTAAGTCACGCCCAGCCGCGCCAGGATCTGGCCCTTATCCGTCTCATACCAGATGCGGTGCATGCCGATTCCGTAGCGGGCCTTCAGCAGAACCTTCTGGTTTTCCGGAAGTGCGTCGATCACTTCATTCGTAATCCAGGCCGGATCCACGCCGATTTTCTCAGCGGCCTGCTCGCGACCGGTCTTGACTCCGCGTGCCATCTTCAGCGCCCGCAGCTTCGTGTTCCTGAGCGTGCTTTCATTGCCCAGATCAACGCCCTGAGAGGCCAGTTTTCTAAGGCGTTCTTCCGAACTCAGCACACGTCTCGCCTCAAGTCCATAGGAAACCGAGAGCACCTTCCAGTATCTCTCGGGAAAGGCGTGACGGAAGTCTTCGGACATCAGACGTGTCTTGTCCACACCGGTCTCGGCGTTGAGTTCATCCCACCCGGTTTTGCCCTCGCGCAGAATTTTGAAGGCCTCCCGGTTGAGAATCTCGACATCCTGGGGGTTTTCAAAAAACCCCTTCGCTTCGGTCCCCCATTTGTAAACCTTGTCAGCACGAAGCTTCTGCAGGGTCTCTGCGGCATTGTGTGTTTTCTGAACACGGATACCATAGGTGTACTGCACGGAGCGCCAGTAGCGGTTGTCGATCGCATGGATCAGATCGGACGTCATCGCAGCGGCGCTCACTCCTGTCGCTTCCGACAAGAGCTGCAATCCATTCTTGCCGCGAGCTACCTTGCTCAAAGCTGAGGTGCGGATAAAGGAAAGGCCGCGCGTTTGAAAACCGACGGGTTTTTCGCGGTTAAACAGCCCTTCGGCGTAAAGCTGCTCCTCGACATCCGCGTCGGTGCGCGCAAGCATGACCGACAGCTCGTAAACACGTCTTTCCTGAGGCGTCAGGGTCAGAAGAACGGCTTCGTCGGGCGCGTAGGCAGGCAGATCCCTGCCGGCGTGAAGAATCCAGTAAACAAGATGCCCGGCATCGGATTTCCCGAGCACCTCAAACGGAGACGTTGACGCGTCAGATTTCAGCAGCTCGTAGAATTCGATTTTCGCCTGTTCAATCCGGTCTTCCTCAAGCGCCAGGATTTCCGGGTACTGGGCAACATACGTCGGAGAAATCGCAAGATCAATCACGCGCCCGCCTTTCAAAGTCACGCGGTGCCCAAGAGCAAAAGCCTGCAGCCTTGCGCGGATGCGCTCATATCCGGCAGCAACAACGGCGGGCAGATCCCGAATGCCCGGGATCTCAACCTCAACATCTTTGTTCATGAAACGGACTGTGAATTTTCCATCATAGATCTTTTCCAGCTCAGCGCGGGACGTCCCCTGAAGTTTAAGGAACTCATCGGAGTCCGGGAGAATACCGAACTTTTCCGCCAGATAAACATCCGCGTGATCGGCGGATACCGCATAAGGCGCGTTCTGTGTCTTGTCGGCCTCGGACAGATCCTGCAGCGCGCGGGTCTCCAGCTGCCGGATTCTTTCCCGGGAAATTTTAAAAACTTCGCCGATCTCCTGAAGCGTGCGGACTTCCGCGTCCTCCGTTCCAATCCCGTGGCGCATTTTGATAATGACCTGCTCACGGAACGGTATGAACCCAAGAAGCTTCAGAACTTCGGCCCGTGTTTCGCCCCAGGACAAAATCTCGTCCGGCGTCTCGCTGTGAGGGTCCTCAAGAAAAGAGCCCGCGGAACTTTCGGAATCTTTACTGACAGGCGCGTCAAGCGACGAGGCCCGTTTTCCGGTAGAAATGATTTTGATCAAATCCTCCGTTGAAATATCCAGCTCGGCGGCCCATTCTTCTATCGAAGGCTCATGACCGAGAGACAGAGTCAGCTGACTGAACACGCGCCGGGCATGACTGCGTTTCTTGCGGTAATGCAGTGACAGTTTCATCGGCCCCGCTTCATCAAGGTCGCCGCCTTGAATCGCACGGCGTATCCACCAATAGGCATAGGTTGAAAACATCGTGCCAACCTCGTAGTCGAAACGCTTCACAGCGACCATAAGGCCGAAAACCCCTTCCTGAATGACGGGCCAATCTTCTTCCTGACTGCGGTAACCCATCTTTTTGGCGGTATAGCGGACAAGGTTGATATTCTTTTCGATGAGATAATTGAAAAGTTCGGTACGCAGGGATTCTTCAATATTCCGGGCATGCAAAGCTCGAAAAAGGATCTGCTGCTCTTCGCGGGACAAGGTCTTTCCCGCGGCCTTCATTGTTTCGCGCACGAGAGCGGGATCCGCATCGATATCATGAATGGCGATCGGTTCACGCACCGCGGAAAGCCCTCCGGTCTGAGTCTTTTCATTTTCCTCTTCATCCGGATCGGCGCGAAGTTCGGAGCGGCTCACAATTGATTTCTCGTAAATTTCAAGAGCTGCGTCAAAACTGCTTCCATAAGTTTTGACCTTCGAGACTGAAAACTCGCCCCACTCTTCATAGAACCACATCAAGGTTTGAAGCAGATTAAGATATCTGGGGAAGTTGTCGCTGGTCTTTGCCATGAATTGCTCGACGCGTTCACGCTCTGCCGTAAACATATAGGGAAGGTAATGATTCATCAGATAATCGAACTGCCCTGAGCCGCGCCATTCCCCCAGAATATCTTCATACATTTCTATAAACTGAGGGACGCCCAGATAATCAATATCCGCGTCCGACATGACGCGCCGAAGCGCTTCCACAACCTCAGCCTTGTAAACTTTCCCCTCATCATCGGCGGACTCTCTCTCAACCTTCTGGGCCAGTCCGTAGTGATAGTTGTAAAATGCCTCGGCCAGATGATTAAACATCAGGATGAGCGCTCCGGTCTTGTCTGACTCAAGTCCTCCGCTGCGGGCTGCCTGGCGCAAGCCGCTGTTCCAGAACACAAGGCTGCGGAGCGCCTCTTGAAAAACAGCAGGCGCTTCCGAGGATTCTATACCCGCTTCAAGCAGCGCTTCAGCCAGCCTTCTTTTAAAACTCTGCATGAATGCATGAATTTCTCTTCCGGCTCTTTCTTCGGGCGCCGATTCCTCGGCGATACGCAGCTCGGAGCGCTGCTGAATCTGCGCATTCGGCGGACTCTGATCCGCTCGGGACAGGGCAAGGCGGGCTTCCCGCGCGGACTGGGTCAGATCATCCCCTGAAAGGTTCACCATAAACGCTTTAAGCCGGCGAAGTTCATCGCGGGCGGCTTTGCGGGCGTCGGGTTCTCCATAAGCGTCCACCTGAAAAACGCTGAGCGGACGGGCCATACGGGATGCGGCCGAACGGGGAAAACCCTGACTTCCGCGCCCCATGCTCTGCCGGTAATAATCCTGATGCCGCTGTTCAAAATGCTGAATCTTCGGAGACACGAAGGCATAACCGATTCCCGCCTTCTCCAGGATTTGACGGATCCCTTCTGCGTGGAAACCGCCGTAAACCAGGACGGCTGTTTTCTCTTCCGTATTCGCGGCAAAAGAAGTCATGGCCTCCCGGATTTTTTCATCGCGCCGAAGCGCGGTTTCATAAAAATTCCGCGCGCTTTCCAGGCTTTCTTCCCAGCGCCGGGGCAGCACGATCATTTTCTTCCCCTCACGCGCGAGAAATTCCGCAAGATCCTGCGTCCGGAAGGAATCGAGAATTTTTTTGGAACTCTGATACTCAGCCGGAGTGACCTCCATTTTGTTGAGCCGTCTTAAAAGACGTACGGCTTTGGTGTGCTCATAAAGCTGCCGGTCACGGGCATTCTTCAGCAGGGCTTCCGCGAGAGCATCTTCGAGACGCTGCATCTCGGAAAAAATCTCGGCTGCCTCTCCCTGTTGATTGACGCTGTCCAAAAGCTCCGCCTGTTTTGTGTCGATCGCTCTCAACATGCGGGTCACGGCAGGGTAAGCGGATTCAAGATTCCCGCCCGCGGGAGACTCAAGATAAAGCCGGGAAACCTCTCTCAGATAGGCGACAAAATCTGTTTTCTGTTCTTCAAAACGTTTCTTCGCGCGCTGTAAATTCTGCAGGGGCTTTAAGCCCAAAGCTTTCGTCAGGTTCTCAAGTTCTTTTTCCACTGCCAGAAGGTCCGCTTCCACATCCGCTTGAGTCTGAAGGGTCTTCGCGTACCAAACCACGTTTTCAAAATGATCCTTAAAACTGTCCGCGCCCAGAAGTTTAAAATCACGGTTTCGATTAATGTGCGCGTATTCCGCTCCGCCGATTTTGAGTTGATCCAGAAAATAGTAAGAAACCTTCTTTTTGAGCTCCGGTTCGGCAATGTCCTGAAAAAAACTGTCCGTAGGCAGCGCCCCTTCGTACCCTTCTTCATACACGGTTTTAACATTCTGGTTTTCAATCAGGTGGGCAATGAGGGCCGCGATATTTTCCTGCGCCTGAAGCACATCATGCGCGTCCTTTATGTAAATAACTGTTTTGCCGGAGGTTCCTGGATGGAATTCCTGAACAGCTCCAAGTTCGGAAGGAATGCTTATCGAAGCGAACGTTTGAAGCGCAGGCTTCGTGGAGGGCACAGCCGCCGCTTCCGTGCTGCCCGATAACAGGCAGACCGATAGACAGAGCGAAATCCATTTCTTCGCCCGTCCGCGGCTCTTCAGATCATTCGTACTATGAAACATAAGTGGGGGCAGAATCTCACCTTCCGTAAAATCAGCTGGAGGTAAAATTTACACGTCGAAAGAAGGATTTTCAAACCGGCCCGCAAAGGATAAACGTCCATTCAAGCGGCTGTTAGCGAATGATCGTTCATGCAAAAACAGAGTCAAAAAAATCAGCGGGAGATGCTTATTTCCGCGTCTTCAGTCGAACTCACTAAAGAAACTCAATCGGGGCTTGTCCGCGCTCCGCGATCTGACTATACTCGTCCTTCAGCGCCAGTTCCCTATTCAAAACAAGTCCATCGGGGTTTTTATCATGTCTCTGCTTCGATTCCGGATAAAGGCTGAATGAAACAGGTTCTTGTCACAGGTGCCGGCGGTTTCATCGGTCATCATCTCGTCCGCCGATTGAAAAACGAAGGCTGCCGCGTTCGCGGAGTGGACATCAAAAAACCGGAATTCAGCCCAAGTGCTGCGGACGAATTTCTTCTGCTCGACCTTCGAAACCCCCAAGCCTGCCGGAAAGCCTTTGAATCCTCCAGCCCTTTTGATGAGGTCTATCATCTTGCTGCTGACATGGGCGGTATGGGTTATATTGAAACCGCCGCCTGTGAGATCATGCGCAATAACGCGCTCATTAACATTCATACGCTGCAGGCCGCCGCGGAAGCGGGCATTGCCCGTTATTTCTTCTCCTCTTCAGCCTGTGTCTACCGAAACATGAAACACGGCGAACCCGCGATCCCGGAAGATGACGCTTATCCAGCCATGCCCGACAACGAATACGGGTGGGAAAAACTTTATGCCGAGCGAATGGCTCTTGCCCATGGGAAAAAGTATGGCTTTGAAGTCCGCATCGCGCGGCTGCAAAACTGTTTCGGCCCTGAAGGAACCTGGCACGGCGGAAGAGAAAAGGCTCCGGCAGCCATCTGCCGGAAAGTTGCTGAAGCCGAGGACGGCGGCATCATCGAAATCTGGGGTGATGGCTGCGCGGTGCGTTCTTACACGTATATTGATGACACGCTGGAAGGAATTCTCAGCCTTATGAATTCCGCAATACACTCCCCCGCAAACATCGGAAATTCCGAATACATCAGCGTGAAACAGCTTGTCAGCATCACCGCGAAAGCCGCGGGCAAGAGAATCGGAATCCGTTCTATTGAAGGGCCTGTCGGAGTCGAGTCTACTAACCTGAGCCACGAAAAAATCCACGCTACGGGCTGGCGCGCCCGCTTCAGCACGGAAAAAGGAATCCAGATGACCTACCCATGGATCGCGAAGCAGGTTCTCGCAAACCGTCTAGCCGGAATTTCTTAAAACCAAACCCCTCTGAAATCGGCTTGAGGCGGGCTTCGCGTCAGCCCCTAATTTAAAATTCTGCGGGGATTCTCAAAAAGATTTTTTATCAGCCGGGCCAACGCTGCCCGGGAAGAATCAGCCCCATAGATTTTCTGAAGATACCCTGGAAAATTAAAGCCCAGATCCAGCGCCCCCAGCGAAGGTTCATAACCTAAAGGCGAAGTCTGAAGATAATCCGCTTCATACCTGCCCCAGAAATTCCGCACCGTTTTAAAGTAAATAGGGTTTGAACTCCAGCGAGTCAGAAGATAGTGTCTCTTTTCACGGTAGGAAAAAGGTTTCCGCCCCATTTCTGCGAGAACGGCGCCGGGAACAGGCTCGCCAAAGACATCTTTCAGGAAACAGAGGACTTCGTAAACCTGCAAGCGAAGAAATCTTTTCCGAGACTGGTTTATAAGACGCGTCCAATCCAGCGAGGGATAGCGCCGAAGAAGCAGGACGGAATCCGGAATCCACTGAAGATACGCGCGGTGAGCTTCGCTGTACGCGTTACGTCCGGTCCTCGCCCCATGCGCGCATAAATGGATCAGCTGATCTTCGGGACACAGCACCCCGATGCTCGTGTTTGGATCAGAAAGAGGCCGGGAATCTTTCCAGAAGTCATCGTCTGCGCCGGGAGCACGGCTGCACCAGAGAACATTCCAATGAAGATCAAGCTGGGATTCCCCCCGCTTAAAAGAAATGCCGTGAAGATTTCTGAAAATCCTCTCTCTCGGCATTTCGGAATCCAGCCGCCATCCCAGAGACTCCACTTTCAGAACCGCTTTGGCCGCGTACTCCCGCGGAACAACCGCATCCAGATCCCTCATCGGGCGCAGCCCCGGGTTTTCATAAAGGTCTTGAACAAGCGCGGCGCCTTTAAGCAGCATCACGGGAATTCCATCCTCTGACAGAGCCGCCAGAACCGGCATCATTTCTTTAATCAAAAAATTGTTCTGCACCCAGGTCATTTGATAACGGGCTTTCACCTGCTCGAAATAAGGAACCTCCGGATACGCGTCTTTAAAATGGTGATAAACAAGAGGAAAGAGGCGAATAGCCGCGGATTCTTGCAGGACCTCCGAATGGCGGGCATGCAGCGCCCGCCAATGACCCAGCGCCTCCTCAGGCCCGGCCGCGAGAGCGCAGCGAAGAAGAAGGATCTGTCCCTGTGACGGCTGCCACGCGGGAAGAGACGGCATATTTTTCATCAGAGGTTTATCAGAATTCAAGAAAGCCCTTCCCTGTCAGACATTGTCAGGGGAAAAGAAGCCTCGGTTTGCGAATAAACTCGCGCGCGAGATAAAGAGGCAGCAGAGCCCGGTGCTTTTTCCCCAGATAAAAGAGCATATAACGAAGAAACCCCGTCACCCCGCAGGCACCGCCCTTTCCGCAGCGGTCCATCCGCCAAAGCCGCTGGCAATAGCCGAGCCACAAGACCCTGGGCGTTCTGAAGATCCGGATTTGAGAAAGCGGGTTCTCACGGCAATCACGTCCGTAAGCTGACAACAGATAATCCAGGCGCTCCCTTTCTGAGGGCGCGGCAAGCCGAAGACCTTCCAGAACTTTTTCCGGAACCGGGACTTCAAAACCTTCCTTTAAATATTCCAGGGCGCGCAGCATCTTCAGATTCAAACGGTACTGCGCGGCGAGAGCGGACACGCGCGCCCAATCAAAACCGCCTCGGCTGGGAGCGGCTTCCACAAACTGCAGTGCGTCCGCGATCCAGCGGATCGGTGCCGTGCTTTTAATCGAAAGACCATGAATGCAGACCAGAAAAAAGTGATCCTCTCCGCACAGAGAGAGAGAAGATTCGCCCTGAAGACTGAAGTGAACAGCTCTGCTGCGCATTTCCTGCTCCGCTTCAGGTCTGCGGTACCCTGCAAGAATGTTCCAGTGCAGGTCGAGAGGCGGACATCCCTTTTTTTTCAAATTAAGACCGTGAAGAAAATACACAAGTTCCGCGGCTGAAAGATTTCTTTTTCTGGCATCTTCCGGCTCCCAGCCCTCTTTGCGCAGCAGGTCCAAAGCCTCAGCCGCGCGCTCCTCCGGCACAAGAACATCCAGATCCGACATGGGTCGAAGACCATGTTCATGGTAGTAAGCTTCGGCCAGCACGGCGCCTTTTAAAAACAATGTCGGAATTTCCTTCTTAGAGAAAAGCCCGATTACGTTTCTTCCTTCGGCAAAAAGCCGCAGAGTCTGCTTGGCCGCCGCCAGATGCACCTCGCGGCATTTCTCAATAAGCTCCTTTGAACCGGTCTTTTCCTGATAGCGTCGGTAAAGCAGCGGAAGGAGATGCAATGACGCCGCATCCAGCGGCCGGCCGCTCTCGTAAAAAACCTGCCATTCCCGAAGAGCCCGTGAACCAGCCTCCCCTTTGAGAAGGATCGCCTTCAACAGGGACTCCTGCTCGGGATTTGGCCAGAATTTTTCAGTTCTGATGAGGGGCATGCTAACAAACACCTTCGGGTTGAAAAACAAAACGGGTTACAGTGAAGTCAGATAATCCGAGATCACGCGGACAACGCCTTCGGTCGAAGTTCCCAGCCTGAGCACGTAGCACGGGAGCTGTTCAGCAAGTTTGGCAAGATCGTAAAAATCGCAGTTTTGAGATCCCGGCAATTGAAACAGGGTGCTGGGTGCGAGCGCTTTCAGGGCGACAATCGGCGACGCCTTCACAAGAGTGCTTTCGGTCTGGGAAGAAATGACAGGAACAAACACGGCCCTGAGCTGAAGCTCTTTTGCGATAGCATTGGGCAAAAGACGGTTTAAATAAAAAAGCGTTTTTCCGGAGACGGGGTCTGCTTCATCGGAGGAAGCGAGAGCCTTCAAGCGGGGGATTCTTTCCAGGGCCGCCGTGTGCATCTTGCCCGTGCAATAGAGACTGTGAGCCCGGCAAGGAGCTTCCGTGCTGAGAAGGCAGTAATCGTCGCTCGCATAGGAAAACCCCGCGGCCGCGCAGGCAAGAGCTGTTGTTGATTTTCCCGCCCCGCCCTGTCCCGCGAGAAGAATACCCGAACCCATCATTCCCACCGCGCCGCCGTGAACAAGCTGAAGCCCCTGCCGGCGCATCCACCACCGGAATATTTTAACAAGCGGCGCTCCCCGGTCCGGCTGGGAAACAGAGTCCGCTCGATTGACGAAAAAATAGCCGAGATTACGCCCTGCGTGAAAAAGATGCAGCATTTCCAGCCTCTGATAATACGAAGCCCGGATATGATCATCGTTATCATAGCCAGGAACTTCCCTTCGTTCGTTCAGGTCATTTTCCGTCCAGGGAATGGCGGGCATTCGGACATCATCCCTGTTGAAATCGCATAGGCCGATCGTAAGTTCGGGATGCGGCACAGGGTTAGTCTCCAGATGCGAAAGCGCCGGCGCCATGAGATCCGCGAGCCGGGCTCCCGCAAAACGAAGTTCCACGGCATGTCCGGCAATTGAATAATATTTCTTCAAGGAATCCGGCCTGCTTTTCTCCGCGAGGGTGAAAACGCTGCCAGCCTCTTCAAAAAATCGGTCAGCTTGCGCGCCCTCTTTTTTCCCTGCTTTCGCCGGCACATCGGTGATCGCATCTTTTTCGGCCATGCGTCTTCGCCGAAGAGCTTCCAGGGTCCTCTGCTGAATTTCTTCGCGCGTCACGACGGCCATGTCCCGGGTCAGATTTTTCGCGTGAAGACGGCGCAGCACAAACTCCTTTGGCAGCACATCGTACCGGATTCCCGCAGCCTTCATCCGGGTAAACCAATCGCTGTCTTCCCCGATGATCAAGTCCTCCCTGAACAGCCCAACAATTTCAAAAACGTTCCGCTTTCCCATAAACGAGGGCAGATGAAACGGGTGAATCAATTTCACCAGATTTTGATTTTCGAATCGTTTTTTCTCTTCAGCAGCTTCAGGCGACCAGAAGTTTTTTACGTGAGTGAATGAAACCTGCAGTTCGGGGTGATCCAGAAGATATTCCACCTGCCCTCGGATTTTATCGGCATGCCAAAGGTCATCGGCGTCCAAAAAGGCAATGAGATCCCCCTGAGCCGCCCGGACCGCAAGGTTGCGGGCCGCCGCAGGCCCCGCATGAGGCTGAGACATTCTTTTGATTTTTCCGGTGAAAGACTCCAGGACGGAAGAGGTTCCATCGGTGGAACCGTCGTCAACCACGAGTATTTCAAGATGAGAATAGGTTTGTTGAAGGATGCTTTGGAGAGTTTCGGCCAGGGTGGCTTCGCCGTTAAAAACCGGCACAATACAGCTGACAAGTGGAAGACTCATGCGCGCTTTCTAAAAAATCCGGACTTTTGAGAAAAGAGCCGCAGAAAAATCAGGTGCCTAATCCCGGCTCATAAATCCGGTCGTATTTCTTAACCGCGGGTTTTTTATAAACTTTCTTTTCCCCGGCCGTCTTCCCGGACGTCTTTTCATTCCTGGGCTGTTCCATATTTTTTTCCGCCTTTGAAGCAGGATTTTTCAGAAGTAAGTACAAAAAATCAGCTGCCTAAACCCGGCTCATAAATCCGGTCGTATTTCTTAACCACGGGTTTCTTATATGCTTTTTTCGGTTCTGAATTCCCGGCATCTTCTTTATTTTCAGAGTTTTTCATCGCAACCTCGTTTTTTTACTTGAGAGTTAAAACCCCTTCAGACTGCAGCATGTTTAAAAGCTCTTTCAGATCCTGTTCGGCAACTTCAGCAGGGACATCATACTCTTTTGTAATCCTCGCCGCAATTTCCTCAGGGTTTTTCTGATCCACCAGCATTTCCCAGATAACCCCGCCGACTTCATCCAGGGTATAATAAAAACCTGTGACCAGATTCAAAAGGAGTGTTTCATTTTCAAGCTTGCTCCAGCAGACCACTTCTTTATCTATAAAAGGCCGCATAAAAACGCTGACTGCTCCCAGACAACAACCGGAGCCGTTGTTGAAACTTCTATTTAGGATAACGGTGTATACTTAATTCTAGTTTAACCTATGCCGATGGAAGTGTACAGGCGTCACCTTCACAAAATAAAGGCCATTAATGTCCGAACCCCTTGAAATCAAACAGGAAGCGCTTCGTCTTATTCAAGAAACCGAAGCTCGAGAAGGCCTTCAACGGTTCATTTATAAGGGGCGCTGTATGTCTCCGGCCCTTCAGGACGAAGATCTCCTTCTGGTAAAAAAGACTCCCGCGAGGGACCTCAAAACCGGCGACATTGTCCTTTTCAGATCGGAGGGAAAACTCTGGGTTCACCGCTATCTGTACCGGGAAAAAGCGTCTGGAGCGCCTGACCGGCTTTTCACCAAAGCGGATAACACCTTGAAACAGGACCTCCCTTTCACAGAAGAAGAGCTTATCGGGACTGTTCATGAATCCCGAAGACAAAACCGGCGGTTCAGCTTTAAAAGGGGGCCGGGCGCGGTTATCTCCTTTCTTGTCGGTGTTACGGCTTTGTGTGAAGCTCATGGATTCACTTTTCTTTTACAGGTCAGGCGTTTACTCCAGGGGAAACTGAGACTTCCCTGGCGAATCAGAACACTTTTCAGAGCCGCGGCAAGCCTGCCTAAGGCCCTTCTCGTCCGTCTTTTTATCCTTCTGTGCGGCGCTCAAAAAAAGTGACCTCCAAAAGTCCGGCCCTGGTTCCGCGCCGAAAACTTCGACATAGTGTAGATTCTATCGATCCCAGAGAGTAGAATACTCGGCCGGAAGCTGTTTTAATCTTTCAAATTTAAAATGCAGCAAGCAGGAACTTTCCATGGCCTCCCCTGAAAATACCTGGAACACCTCTACCTCGATTGACGGCGTCATTTCGGGACCGAAACTTATCATTCAGATTCCCTGCCTGAATGAAGAAGCCTCTCTTCCTTTTTGTCTTGCCGATCTTCCCCTTAATATTCCGGGGGTTCAGCAAATTGAAATTCTCATCATCGACGACGGCAGCACCGATAACACTGCGGAAGTGGCTCTCGCACATAAAGTCGATCATCTCATCCGCTTCAAACAGCATAAAGGCCTTGCTCGAGCCTTCGACACGGGGCTTCGACACGCACTGGATCTCGGAGCCGACATTATCGTCAACACCGATGCGGATAATCAATATGCGGCCCGCTGCATTCCGGATCTCATCCGTCCCATTCTTGAAGGCCGCGCGGATCTGGTCATCGGTACGCGTCCCATTGAGACAATTCCTGATTTTTCCTGGATGAAGAAGAAACTCCAGACCACGGGCAGCTGGATGGTCCGTCAAATTTCAGGAACCCGTGTTCTTGACGCGGCCAGCGGGTTTCGGGCTTTTAACCGAAGGGCCGCGTCCTGCATGCGGATTGCCTCAGATTACACTTATACGATTGAAAGCATCCTGCTGGCTTCCCGGCACGGACTTCAAATCGCGCAGGTTCCCATTGAAGTGAACCCTCCGCTCAGAGAGTCCCGGCTTTCTAAAGGCACCCTGGATTATCTGATGCGGACAAGCGGAAGTCTTCTCCGCACCTTTCTTTCGTGACAACAGCGCCCGCGCCGGATTTGCTCCCCCTGAAAATGTACGCGTGCTGCACGGCATCGCACAGGACTCTCGCGGACCAGTGGTTTCTTCGCACCCTTCAGGACAATTACAATCTCATTCTTGAAAAGATAGACGCGCCTAATGGAAGCTCACGTTATAAAGACGCGTCCTGGATGTCTGCGGTTGAAGCCAAGGCTGATCTGATTCTCAGGGCTCTCAAGGAAAATGATGGATCGGTTTTCATTTTTTCAGATGTCGATATCCGTTTTTTGGGAAAAACGGAGCCTGAAGTACTCGCGAGAATGAAAGACCATGACCTGGCCGTTCTGCAGGATTCTCCGTATGGAACTCTCGGTACCGGCTTTTTTGCCTGCCGTTCAAATCCCGGGACCCGCGCTCTCTGGGCCGACGTGCTCGCGTTCATGCGCGCCCACCCTGGCGAACACGATCAGGAAGCCCTGAATCATCTGTGGTGCCGGAAATCCAGCTTGCAGCGAAGGCTGGCCTGGAAGCTCGTATCGTTCACAGCCCACCTTCCTGTGCCGGGATTACGCGCCTTGTTAAAACCGCTGATCCTGCGCTCACGCGCACGTCTTGGAAACTGTTATGGAATCCGGCTGGATTTTTTTCCGGACACTTTCTGGAGTCCCGGCATCCAGTCGGACAAAATCTGGACCCCTGAGCAGCCCCTGAACATTCCGCGGGGCGCGGTTCTGCATCACGCAAACTGGGCGTCAGGAACAGCGGACAAAATCGCGCAGTTCGAGCACGCTCTCCAAACTCAGAATAAAAATTCATTGCACACCGGGAGCCCGGCAGTATGAGCCGCGTCAAGACTCCCGCCCAAAACGCGTCCGGCGGAAGAAAAAAACTTCTGCTTCTTCTCTGCGCGTTAAACCTGCTCGCAGGACTTCTCATTTACTCCAATACCTTTCAGTCGGGTTTTCACTTCGATGGCGTCGGCTCAATCCGTGATAACCCGCTGCTCAAGGAACCGAACCCGCTTTTGAAAACCTGTGAAAACGACAACCTCACGCGCTGCCTGACCCATCTGACGTTCGCGGTCAACCACCGTCTCCACGGAATTTCCACGGCGGGGTATCACGCCGTCAACCTCGCCCTTCACATCGGAGCGTCGCTGATCCTCTTCTGGCTTATTGTGCAGATTCTCCAGACGCCGCGCATGCAGGGACGGATTAAGGTCGAGAGAATTCCCCTGATCGCTTGGGGCTCCTCGCTGATTTTTCTCTGTCATCCGCTGCAGACCCAGGCCGTGACTTACATCTGGCAGAGGTTCGCGTCACTTGCGGCGTTTTTTTATTTTCTCACGCTCGCGTTTTATTTATCCGCGCGGCTGAAGGCAAAGGCCTCTTTTTACGCGTTTTCTTTTCTTGCCATGATCCTGGCAATGTTCAGCAAGGAGACTGCGGCAACACTTCCCGTCATGATCGCGGTAACGGAACTCGTCTTTTTTGATTCGTCTCCCGCTTCAAAAAAAACAAGAACCCGTCTTTTCTTTGCGCTTGGAGCGGCGCTTCTGATTATCCCCGGCGCGGTTTTTCTGTCCGGAAAACTCGCCTTTTATCTCAAACCTCATTTTTATTACGGTTTCCCGACGGCTTTCGGCCTGGATTATTTTTATACACAGCTCAACGTCATTCGAACCTACCTTCGGCTGCTTGTTCTCCCTTTCGGCCAGAATCTGGATTACGACTACCCGATTTCGCGATCCTTCTGGGAACTTCGCACCGCGCTGTCCTTTGCCCTGATCGCATCGCTTCTGTCCGCAGCGGCTATTTTCCGATCACGCTTCAGAATTCTCTCCTGGAGCGTTTTCTGGTTTTTTATCACGCTGAGCGTGGAATCCAGCTTTCTGCCCATTCGGGATGTTATTTTTGAGCATCGACTTTACCTTCCCCTCGCGGGCTTCGCGGTATTCAGTTCCTTTCTCCTGCACAAAATATTCCGGTCTCCAAAAGCTTTTACGGCCGCGCTCTTGATCACGGCAGCCGTTCTGTCAATCCTCACTTACCAGCGCAATAAAGTCTGGAAAAGCGAAATCACGCTGTGGGAAGACGTTATTCAAAAATCCCCGCATAAATCACGCGGGTACAGCCAGCTCTGCCTTGCCTGGAAAGAGGCGGGAAATTTCGACACTGCCATTGCCTATTGCGAAAAGGCCGTCGCGCTGAATTCTCAAAACGCGGTGACATACAACAATCTCGGCTCCATGTACGGAGAACGCCGTGATTTCGAAAAGGCCGCGCAGGCGTTTGCCAGGGCTATTTCCTTGGCGGAAAAATACAGCCGGGACAGAGAGACCGCGTCCCGCGCGCACAACAACATGGGCAATGTCTATTTCATTCAGGGGAAGAGGATGGAGGCTCTGGATTCGTACGGCCGTGCAATTTCCTATGATCCGTTGAATATTCCGGCCCATTTCAACCTGGCCAAAGCCGCGCTGAAAAACGGGAACCGGTCTCTGGCGGAAGCTGAAATGAATCTTCTCTTCCAGCTGAACGCCTACGAGCTCGCAGTTAAAATCAAGACCGCTCTGGAAGAGATCTCCACAGGAAGCGCATGAAAATCCTGATGCCTGTCTCCAGTTATCCCGTCCGGGGTTATCCCGGCTGGGCGCCCTTCGTTAAGGAAACGGCTCTGGCGCTGGCCCGCAAAGGCCATGAAGTGATTGTCCTTGTTTTTCATCCGGAAGGACGCCGCCTCGAGTACTTTGAAACTGAACACGCGTCCGTGAAAGTCATCGCCTATCCCGTTTTTCCATGGAAGTCAAAACTACATGCTGAGCCCGGACTGATGCCGTCGCTGAGAAGATCGTTTAGAGCCTGCTGCGAACTTCCCTTTTACCTGCTCCGGTCCGCAGCCGAGATTCTGCGCGCATCCTCGCTGGAAAAGCCGGATTTCATTCATGCTTTCTGGTATCTGCCTATGGGATTTCTCGCGGCACTGCTGAAGCCCTTTCACAAAAAACCCGTGGTCATAAGCGCTTTGGGCGGAGATCTGCACCTTCCGGAATTTCCTTTCACGGGTCTGCTGAAATTCACAGCTTCGCGCGCGGATCTGAACATCGCCTGCAGCCGCTACCTGGCGGAACAGGCAAAAAAACTGTCCCTTTCCACGCTGGCTTTTACGGTCGTCCCCAACGGCGTCCCCACCGGAAAATTTCAGGAAGCGAGGACTCAGTCTCCAGACTTTGTCACTCTGGCCTGCGTCAAAAGGCTCGTTCCTGAAAAAAACATCGCGGAGGTTCTTCGGGCGGTCAAAAAAATCCGTCCTGAAATCCTGGCCAGCCTTCGCCTGCGCATTGCCGGCGAGGGACCTGAAAAGCCACGGCTGATTCAACTTGCACAGAAACTGAGACTGGAAGAAACGGTGTCGTTTGAGGGTTTCATCACGCCTCAGGAAATGCCGCACTTTCTGGCAGGCGCCGACATCCTGATTGATCCCAGCGCCCAGGAAGGGTTCGCCACTTCCAACCTGGAAGCCCTTGCAGCAGGATGCCTTGTCATCGCTTCGAATAGCGTCGGAAATCCGGAGATGATTAAAAGCGGCTGGACAGGCTATCTTTATCCCGCAGGCGATCTTGACGCGCTCGCCGGCCTCATTGAAAGCTGCGTTTCTGACAGCGCCCTGCGCGGAAGAATCGCGCAGACGGGACAACGGGAAACTGTGAAAAGGTTTGATCTTTCGGTCATTGCGGATTTACTGCACGAACTTTACAGCGGTCTTCCCTGCTTCAAAAGGGCGGCTCCGACATCCCAGAGCCACTTGCAGCACATCCCCAGATAACAGGCCGCGCGGGGCAGCAGCCCCCGGTTCACGCTGTGACGCCGCATGACCTTCGCCATTTCCCTGTAAACACGCGTTCGCTGCGAATAACTCTTTGAGCCGGAATGCCATCGGCATGACGACAGGATTTCAGGCACCGTTTCCAAAACCGCGAAACGGCTCATCTTGAGCCATAAATCATAATCCATGACATAGTGGAGTGATTCATTGAGCGGTCCCGCTTTCTCCCATAAGCCGCGCGACCAGAAGGTTGAAGGCTGGGGGAACCAGTTGATGAACCACGGCAGAATGTCTTCGGTGCGAAGATTTTTTTCCGGTCTTTTGATATAAGCTTCCTTTTTTCCGGGCCGCTCAATGCGGCTTGCGCCCGCAATCCAGGAAGAGCCGCTGGAAAATTTTTTCGCGATGAAATGTAAAGCGCCCGGTTCAAGCTGGTCATCCGCGTTCAGCCATCCCAGGATACTCCCCTTTGAACGTATAAAACCTTTATTGATGGCATGGGACTGTCCCCTGTCCTTTTCACTGACCCAGAAATCCAGATGCTTCTCATAGCTGCGAATGATTGAAACGCTGTCATCCTTACTGCCGCCGTCAATGATGATGTATTGAAGGTTCGGATAATTCTGGTCAAGAACAGAGCGGATCGCCGATTCCAGAAAGCTTCCCTGATTCAGACTTGGCGTCACAATGCTGATGAGCGGGTACTCTTCACTCACTTTTCAGAATCCTTCCCTGAGGTCTGTAACACCCGCAGTTTCTTCTTCATCCAGTGAGAGGCCAGCAAACCTCCTGTTTTGACAAAAGCCGCCATCCTTAAAGGGTCCGAAGGCCACAAAGGCGGTGTCAGAATCCGGGCATCGGGATGCCTCTTGAGACCGAAGCTTTCTTTCGCAAACAGATCCTGAAAGAGCGCCAGATAATCCTCAACCATTCTGTCCCGGGAATATTTCTTCTGTGCATCCGAGCGCGCTGTTTCGGAAAGTTTTGAACGAAGCGCGGGGTTCAGATAGAGTTTTTCCAGACATTCGGCAAAGGCCGGGATGTTTCCCGTAGGAACGCTGTATCCGTTCACGCCGTCGCGCAGGACCTCGGGAATTCCGCTTTCGGTGCGGCTGGCAACAGGAACACAGCCCTGCCCCATGGCTTCGATCAGTGCCAGAGGAAGCCCCTCAAAATCCGAGGTGAGGATAAAAACATCCTGCTTTCCAAAAAGGGCTAAGAGTTCAGAACGCGCAAGGACTCCCGTGAAGTTCACGGACACGCCGGAAGCCTTGAGTGTTTGAAATTTTTTTTCCAGACCCGCCCGGTCCAAACCGTCTCCGGCAAGCGTCCATTCGCAGGGAATTTTTTTTCGAAACATCATTTCCGCAGCGCTGTAAATATCCTGAATTCTTTTTTGATACCGCGCCATGCGTCCGGCATAAATGATTTTGAGCGGTTCTGTGCGCGGTTCTCTGGCTTGCAGAGAGACCGGAAAGTCCACACCGTAAGGAATGGTCCGAAGATCGGAAGGAGCAAATCTTCCCTGAATTTCGCGAAGCGTCCGGCGGCGCACAGCTTCGCTGACGCAGACGATACTGTCCCAGCTTGAGCCGAGCCGGCGGACATGTTCGTAATGTTCAGGGTCATCGCTGTGCACAATGCCCGCGATGCGGATTTTTTTTGAAAGACGCGTACTCACGCAGGAATAAGCGTAATCGTAGTTAGGCAGATAAACACACGGTGCCTTTTCTTCGAGATAGCGGCGGAAGATTTCACGCCGCGCCGGCATGGACTGCCCGGAAGAAACATTCAGGCGTTCAAAGTGAAGCCCCGCAGGTTCGCTCATCGGCAGACGCCGGAATGGATCAGGGTCCGTCAGAAGGACCTGGCAGGACACTCCCCGCGAAGCAAGCCCTGTCAGAAGATCAACCGTGAAAGCGTTGACTCCATTCAAGGACCAGTAAGGCGTCGAGGCGACAACTTGAAAATTCATGGGTTCCTTCCTGCGCTTCACAGCATGAGAACAGGCGGATTCATCTCACAGAAAGGAACTATCATAAAGGCAAAACGCCCCAAGAGGGCAATGAATTTTATTGAATTTTTTCGGCAGGAAAAAGAAAAACTCCAGCGCTTACGCGGACCACTGAATCGCGTAGTCATTCTGGATGCGCGCCCAGAGAGAAGCCGCGAAGTCCGCCGCCAGACGCCAGCGGCCGCCCGTGCTGCGGGTCGCGTAGGCCTCGCCGATTTCACGAATCATCTCAGCTTGCGTAAAAGATTCCGCAAGCCCGAGGAATCCTTTGAGCGATCCCGGCAGAAGGTATTCGACCGGAAGCAGGTCGCTCTGGATCCTGTAGCGGCGCTGAATGTCCTGAATCAGCTTTCTCGTTTCAGCGAAGCTCCCGGCGTCTTCAAAAAAAGAAACCTGAAGCAGGATTTTCTTTTTCGCGAGATTCGCGCGGCTGTGTTCGCCGAAATGCACGCGTCCGGGAAATTCACTCAGAATCTGGCGGAGTTTCGGGAGTTCGAGATTATGCAGCGGGTATTGGTCTCCGTGATCGATGTACAGATCAAAAGCCGGATGTCTTTCCAGGAAAGTCAGCAGCTCATCAAAACGCTCGTCGGCCTGGCCGGCTTTAAGTTGGGGCAGCTCGCGGGCGTCCAGGAACACTGCTGCAGGGACCGTCATTTTCTCCACGGCAGGGCTCAAGGAAAACTCCCCGCTTCCGGACATCCTGAGTTCGGAACGATCCTCAGGTTTCGCGGCGGCCAAGGCCTCAAAAGGTTTTTCGTTTCGTTTGAAAAGAAAAATCCCATCATCCAGGGCTTCCTCGGCAAGATCAAAGTAGCCGGTATCCTTAACAGCCCGGATAAACCGGCCTGAATTCTTCGTCACCAGAAAACGGGCGCCCGCGCGCATGTTTTTTGCCAGATTAAGGAGCATCGTGCCTTCAGCCCGCGCGCCGGTTTCCCAGTAATTCACGAGATCCGCTTTCTGAATCTCTTCCGCAAACCGGGGATCATTAAAATCTCCTCTCTCGAGCCGAATCCGTTTTCTCGTGTCTTCAAAGAAGGAGTCACGGACCTTGACGCTGTCGTTGAACAGCTGTTCGTCATACTCGATGCCCAGCACCTCTGCGCGGTCATTCGCGCGGGCAAAAGCAAACACCATAGCCCCCTGCCCGCTCCCCAGATCAATAACCCTGACCGGCTCATAGTGTCCCGCGTATTCAGCAAGCGGGTCAACCAGACCGCTCAATGTGGGACGGAATACGCCTTTATCCGTGGGAATATGCTCATCCAGAAAAGGAACGCCCGCGATGACGAACTGCTGGCGGACCAGATCGTTTATAAACATGCGCAGTTCGGAGCGGCCGGCATTTGAATCGCGAAGAGTTTTCTGAACGGAGCGTGAAAAAGCTGCCAGCTGTTTTTTAATATTCCTGTCATCAAACTGAAAATAATTTGTGTTCACCCGTCCGGGATACCATCCGTTCGCGCGTTTCACAATTTCCACGATACGCTCTATATCCCCGCGTTCCCGGCTCAGGTCGCGCGCCTCAGCAAGCGCCTTCACGATGTCTGACTTGCCGGTACCGTCCGGCTTGTTCCGCAGAAGCGAGTGATCCTCGACCAGCTCACGAAGCCGCTCAGCCTCCGCAGCGATCTGTATGTATTCCGCATCCGAAGGGGTTCTCAACTCGCTCCGCGCCGGATTTTCCAGCAGCTTTTTCTTCCAGGCCTCAAGCGTATCACGGGAGACGGTTCCGCCGTCCGCTGCTGTAACCGCGGCGCTCTCCAGCTGCCGGATAAACCAGAGCAGTGCTTCGGCTGGAACAGAAGGCTGTCCGTCTTCCTCCAGAATTTTAAAAGCGCTCTTCAGATATTGTTCCTTCCCTGCAAGGCCGTAAGCTGCGGCTTGAAATTCCACAAAAGCTCCGCCGTAATAACCCGTGAGGCTCAAGCCCTGTTTTTCGAGATAGATCCGGACCGACTCCAGATAAGCCGTCATGTCTTCTTTCGCAGCCGCAAAAGAGTCTCCGTCGACACGCATCACGGCCCGTTTACCCGGCTGCCCCGCCAGCATCGCAGCCGCCTCTTTCAGAATCGCCTGAAACTCAGACTCTTCAAGATACAGCGATCCGGTGCTGGGAAGAAGGGCGATCGGAAGATGGACATTTGCGGGCATGAAAGTGGAGCGTGTTCCGTTCTTGACCACCAAAGGCGTGTTGAACAACCAGGTCTTGACTGCGCTGTCCTTCGAAAGCCCCTTGGTCATCTCAACTGTAACGGGCAGCTCGGCGGAAATCTGACCGGACTCGCGGGCATAACGGATATTAAGCTCTCCCAGAAGACGGACGAGAGCATAAGGCTCCGTGCCATGGATCGCTTCCGCCCCATAGCGGATCGCAAGCAGTGAATCCACACCCGTGCCGAATCCTGTGATCCCGAGAACAGATTTAAAAAATTCCGGCCGCTGACGGTTAATTCTGAAAAGCGCCTGCTGAAAATCCAGACTGCCGACCTGATCGGGCCGAAGAAAAATATCCGCTTTGCGGGACCAGTCCTGTATTTCGGAAATCACAAAAAGAGAGAGCAGGCCTGAAGAGACCTTCTCATGTAAGCGTTCGTGCTCCGTAAGCCAGCGGCTGCTTTCACTCGACAGACCGGCAAGTGTCAACCTCTCAAGAAAATGAACCTGCCCGAGTTTTTTCTGATACACACGCCGCGCCGCCTGATCCGCAGCGGCCCAGGCACCGGCATGATCTCTGTTCAGCAAAGCGGCTTCCGTTGGCGGCTTGGTTAACTCAATAAAATCAAAGAAAATCGGCAGGTTTCCGAATTGATAGAGAACGCCGAGAGGCACACCAGACTTATCATCCCTAACGGCATAAGCGGTCCGGGCCACATCCTTTTCAGTGAAGCCGTTCATCCCTTCCCCGAAACTCGCGGCCAGCGTCGTTTTCAGAGTCTCAAAGAAAAACCTCTGGCCCTCAGGGTTAAGATCCAGCCGTGAATAAGCCGCCGAGGAAATCCCGGAAAGCGGCCCGAGCCTCTTCAGAAAAAAATCCGCAGTTTCCAACGCTGGCGCGGGCCCCTCAAGGTTCCGCAGCTCACTCCGCGGCGCCGCCTCGGGAAGCCGCACGGAAAAAGTGACCCACGGAGTGCCGTCGATTTCACTGGTTTCGTAATGGACGGGCCTTTCGGGGTCCACCGTTTTCATCTCCTGCCATACCAGTTTGAGGCCAAGCCCCATCCCTCCCGTCAGGTCGGACCTCATGAGTCCGATACGGCGAAGGTTTGCATCACTGCGCAGCGTCAAACCTTTCACATGAAAAAGAAGATCCTCATCCGCGAGCGCGTCAACTTCTTCCGGACGCATCCGCTGATACGGCATCGGTTCCTCCGGCATCCTGGATTCCATAATGTACAGATACGGCCAGAGGTGCTTGTCCGGCGTCGACGGACGCAGTTTCCAGACGCCGTCCTCACGGGCCTGCGCTCTCAACTTGTCCACAGCGAGAACACCGCGGTTCATAATGCGAAACTCGATCCAGCCGTCTTTTTTGGCTGCGGTCAGCCTTACGTCGGGCCTGGAATCCGTGCCTGATTTCTTTTCATAAACGCGGTTGCCGTCGATCGCGTTTTTCACGAGTTCAAAGATCGCGAACCCCAGATGACTGGTTGACGTCTCCTTAATCCGAAGCGAGGAATCAATATCGACTTCAATGATGTCCGGCCATCTATGACTTGAAATAATGCTGCTCACAAAATGCTGAAGGTTTGTCTCTCCTGTCCTGAGTTCGGAACGCGAATCTTGAAAATCTTCCAAAAACGAGACGGTAAGTTTCTGAATTTTCTCGAGCTTCTCGCGCATCACTTCCGGATAGCGGTCGGCAAGAACGCCTTTCACTTCGGGCAAAGGAGAAACCACCGCGCCGTCGAAAAGATCCACCTTCAGCACGCCGCTTTTGGTCAGCTGCTTGAGAGAGAACAGGCCGAAGAAAAACTGACGCGGCGTTTCATCCTGAAGAATTTCAGGTTTGATCTGGACAGCCATCACGCCGAACGTGGCAGCAGCCGCGCCGGGATGGAATTCCGTCAGTTTTGAATAATCCTCATCAAGGAGAAGTTCGATCCTGCCTAAAAGGGCTTCGAGGCTCTTCTGAAACGCTTCAAACTGATTCCGGGCATCCGGCTGAACGGTTCTCAGAGACACTTCGGCTTTCTGGTATTGACGAAGAAGTTCTCTTAAAGCCCGAAAAAATCCTTTCTCGTCTGTCAGATCGTAAAAGCTCTCGCCTTCTTCGGTCGGATAAAGCCGGAGGAGGTGATCCATCTGCTCTTTCAGCGTCTCCCAGGAGCCGGGCTCAGAAGCCCGAAGCTCCGAGCGGAGGTTCTCGGCCAGAACTTTGCCCTTCATGCTGCCAAGTAATCTGGAACTGAGGTCAAAGGTTACGACAACATCCGCGTCGGGATGTTTTTTCAAAACCGATTCGACCGGCTTGCGGCTCTGCGGATAGGGTTTACTCTGCGCGGCCCGAATCGCCTGGTCCGCAGCCGACTGATCTTCTGGGCGAATGCCGATTTCCGGCAAGGGGCTTTGAAGGCTAAGAGAGTCTATCCTGCCGCCCAGGGAAAGCAGCCGCCAGTGCCAGCCGCTGACGCGCCCGGAAGCGCCGACGTGCGTACGGGCATAGGTCAGACCGTTCGACATTCCCCATTCAAGGCGGCTGATCAAAAGACGCGCCGCGAGCCCTTTGCCTCGGTAAGGCTTTGCCACAGCCGAAACAGCGAGTCCCAGCATTCGCTTCGCGGGATCGGCAAAGGCCCATGAGAAGCCCGCGATTTTATTTTCAGAAGTCCGGACAACAAAAACCGCGTTCTCTTTCCCAGAGAGGTTACGTCTACCGGACATCAGATCCCTGTGAAACTCACGGAGGTTATGGGGAGCATAGATTTCAAAAATCTGACTCCAGTCACTTTGACTAAGCGACGTCACACGCTCCACACGCAGTGTTTCTTTCCTGCGCCCCGCGCGGACGGTGAACGTTTCCTCGTACTTCAGCGTCACGGCCGCCGAAGGAGCCGTTTCCAGTTTCATAATATCTTTGCGCAGGCGCCCGCGTTCATCGTAGAGATGTTCGTAAAGACGGCGGTAAACAGCCCGCTGCCCCGCGGATGTCTCACGTTCAGGCGATCCGATCTCACGAAGGGCCCGACCCTCAAGCCGGTTATCGAGAAGTTCCAGCAAAAGCTTTTTGAACCTTCCCTTCACGGAAGGGCTGGCGCCTTTGAGACGATCGGCCGCGTCGTTGAAAATTTTGTTTCTGGCAGAGGCGCCTTCAACGGTCATAAGGCCAAGCAGGGTTGCCTTGAGTTTCCGGGAAGTGTCTTCCTTGCCGGCCGAGCGCAGTTCGCTTCTTGCCGGGCCGAGCACACGGTCAAGCCAGCCTTCATCTTCGGAATCAAGAGCATTCTCCCGGGCTGTCTCCTCTTCATATATTCTGGACAGCCAGTCGTCGCGCCCAAAACGACTCGTGTAAGGCGAATGCCCTTTCTTATGAAATTTATGATAAATCTCCCGGGGATACTGCGACTTGTCGCCAAGACCCATGCCGTACTCGAAAAGATCTCCCAGCCAGTAAACCGGGCCGTTTAAACCGAACGAGGAGCGGTCAAAATGTGCCGAGGTGAGACGCGCGTACATCACACCCTCGTCACGCATGGCCGCGTGCAGATATTCAGAAAAACGGCGGACGGCCCGGGGTTTCATATAAGGTTCAAGGTTGTGATTCAAAACAAAATCAACGCTCCCACGCTTTAGACCCAGCAGGCCGTAATCCCGGTGCCTGTTAAGATCCAGAAAGCGGAAACTCAAACGTTCATGCGCCTCAGGACGGATCCGGTAACCGCCCGGAACGGCTTCGAGATAGCGGTCCCGGACTGCTTCAGGAAGAAACGAGACATCACGCGAATGATAAACAAGATTGTTCGATTGATAACGCTCAGAAAGCTCACCCGGCAGGTCCGCGACAATGACTTCCAAACGAAGTTTCGATTCAGCGGTATCATCGAGAGCTTCCATCGAGGCATCTGCCGCGGCAAGCACTTCAACGGCTTCCTGAAGATAACCGGGTCCGGCCACAAAAATACGAACAGGCTCCGGATTCTCCTCAGCCGATTTTTTTTCAAAAACTCTCTGAAGCTCAAGGCGGAAATCTTCCTGCCCTTCGTCCGCATGACGTCCAAAGCGGCTCATAGCGAGAAAAAGCGGGCGGATTCTCTCGAGGACGGCGCGGCCCCGCATACCTTCATTTATGCCTTCAAGGTTTTCAAACCAGACTTCCGGATTATCCGAGCCGATTAATGCCGTAACCTCCGGCCAGAAGTTTAAAAGCAGATTCCTCATGGTGACTTGTTCAACATCAGGAACGATTGTAAATCGGTACCCCATTTTTGAAAGTTTCTCACCGCTCTGCTGGCCAATGAATTTCAGCAGCACATCTGCGGCGCGATTCACGGTTTCTTCCTCAGGAAAGATTCGCAGTTCCGAACGACCTCCGCCGCCTCCGCTTTCCTTTTTCTTTTCCTCAGCGGCAGCGCGCAGTTTTGAAATATCACGGGCGCTGCGGTCCGAGGCGCTCTTCACATCCATAATGCTGCCCGTATCCACACGCCGAACCCCTTTGAGGAAAGCGTAGGCAAGAACCGCCATGAGGCCCACCGCAGCGAGAGGCAGCCAGGCCATCCATTCGCGCACCTGCTCGACCGTCTGAATGCGCCCCCCGCTCACGGAAGTTCTGACACCCTGCAAATCGACAGGACTAAGCCTTCCGGCCGCGTCCCTGCGGATCTGAACCGGTTCAAACGGCGGGGCAACGTCCAGGGGAGTGTGAGGCTGAACCTGAAAAACGACTCCCGGGGTCTGACCTTCTTCCACGGGGGCTTGCCCTTCACTCATTTCATAACTCGCGATCTGACTTTTACGGACCCGGTCAGCCGCGTCATACCCCTCGGCAATCGCGTCAATCAGTTCCGGCTGCTGTGAAAGAATATCGCGCGTACTGTCCGTAATCGAAATCCCGCGGATCGTAGCGAAGCGCTGCCGCTCTATCACGGCTTCCGAGGGTGCCGCGGCCTCCGGCTGAGCGGGGACATTCGGAAGCATCCAGTAAACCGCAGCTCCGGCAAACAGAGCGGCCGAAGCAAATCCGATGAAGATAATCCTTGTTCTGAAAACTTTCCGGGCCGCGAGAACTCTCTTCTCGGCTTCCGCGCGCACGCGCTGCTTAAGCCGTTTGCGTTCTTTGCTTTCTCCAGCGTCTTCAGCCCTCAATTCGGAACGGGCGTCCCCCGCAACGGCCTTCCGAATCATTCGCGCCGCGTCGATTGAAAGTTCTGTGATCACTTTCTTGTTCTCAGGCGACTCGATCACGCCGAGATAGGCCGACCGAAAAGCCGCCTTGTCGCCGCGGGCCTTCATCCGCTCAGCGGCTTCGTCGGCCGCCTTCGAGATCTCATGAAACCGTTTCAGCTCAAGTCTCGGGAAAAGAACCGCCGCCGCGCGTACCGTTGCCGTCAGGTTGCGGAGAAGAAAGAACCCCCGAGTGACATCAGAGTCCATGTGCTTTGAAAGCATGAAACGCTCAAGGTCCTCCGGAATCGGCATAATCGCGCCAAAATCATGAGCTTTCAGACGGAACAAACCCTCCGGGGTTTTAACCGGCCGTCCTTCCCTGTCCGTTACAAGCAGATAATTTCTCCGTCCGATATCAAGGTCAATCCAGCCGGCCTTCCAGAGCTTCAGAGTGAAGCTTGCGAGCGACTTATCCGCGAGGCTTTTCTGATCCGGATTCTCACGCACAAACTGATTCAGCGGCACGCCTTCTTCCTGCAAATAAACGCTGACGCCCCTCATCGAAGATGAAACCTTCCCGTACAGCTCGGCAAGCTTCTTCTGATCGGCACGGAAAACATCTTCTCCTTCAGCGCCTGCCCAATCCGGTTTCATATTTTTCATCAGAAATTTTCCGGCATACCGGGTGAAAGGCGCCAGACCGATTTTTTTCAGGGCCTTGTAAGCCTTCCACTCTTCATCCTCCGTCACCTGCGGGCTTCGGATCGCTTCACCCTGTTTCAGCCTCATGACAAGCGGATGTCTTTTAACGAGAATGACGTACCCAGGAAAGCCCGCATGCTTCAGAACATGGGTATAAGACCCGCGCGCGATATAACGGGCTCCCAGCGAGAGGGCCGACGCGACGCGCTTTGAAATCCAGAAATGATAAGCCTGATAAAGAAAGTAAACGGCCGCCGCAAGAACTGGCGGCACAACAAGAAGCCACAGCGGGTTTTCAAAAAAGGCAGCTCCCAGAAAGCTCCCGCTCATTCCTCTGAGTTCAGACCGGCCGGATATACCCGAAGCCTCCGCTTGCGGCTCCGTCGGTTCCCGCAGCAAGACTTCGGGGTCAGCGCTCTTCATTTCCGGCCGGAGCTCCGAACGTCTGCTCAAGGGAGGAAGAATGTCGAGCCGCTTAAAATCCTGATCCGTCCGGACATCGTAGTAGTAACTGAACCGATATCCTTTAAAACGTTTTGACAAAGCGCTTTCAAGCGCGTGAAGGCGGTCGTGCTCATACCTTTTTTCGGTGGAAACGGCCCAGCCTGTCCGGTCGTTACCGCCGACTTCCAGAGATGTTTCACCGAGCTTTCGAACTTCTTCCTCAAGTTTTTCCTGCGTGAGCCTTTCACCGCGCTGAAAACTGCCTTGGGCCCGCAGTTCAGACCGAAGGGTCACCGGCTGCTTCTTCAGTTCCTGCTGCATGCCCAGAAGCACATCCCCGCCGGGACCGCCGCGGGCATCCATGGCCGCCCGGCTTAAAACATCCAGTTCTTCCGCGAAACGTTTTTTATAAACGGGAGAAAGTTCCGCGACCGCGATGTCACTGAGCGCACGCGCCGCGGCTGAAACAGAAGCGGGAACAAACCTTGTCTCGTAATCAGCAGACATAAGATTCCGGTAACGTTCCCGGTGTTTTTCCTGAGTTTCGGATATCACAGGGGAAATGATCTGATAGGAAAAACCCTGCCGTCTCAGAATTTCTCGAATCGCGCTGCGGTGAAAACCGCCGAACACAAGCACGGCTGACGGTTCCTTTGTGTCTGCCTTAAACTCGATCAGTTTTTTTTCAACAGCTCGGTCGCGCTCACCCGCCGTCTCGTAAAACTGCATCGCGTTTCGAACATTCTCTTCCCACCGCTTTGAAAGCGACACAGAGCGCTTCGCGTGACGGGAAATAAAGCGCGCGAAATCTTCCGTTGCGGTTTCCGGAAGGGTTCCTCGAAGAGCTTGATACTCGTCAAACGAAACCTCCAGCGAATTCAGCCGAAGCAGAAGCTCGAGCGTCTTGTAAAATTTGAATGTCTGGCGGTCGCGTTCAAGCGTGATCAGGGTGTCCGCGATATCATTTTCAAAGTCCGAAGTTTCCCGGAACAGGACCTCCGCGTTCACGTCCCCATCCTGCAGTTCCTGCGGAAGGTCCTTCATCGCCGCGCGGTAGAGACTGGACAAAACCGGGTATCGGGAATTCATCGCTTCCGTGGGAAGTCCCTCATGAAAAAACACCTCACCTGGTTCGCGAAGCCTCTGAAGATAATCCCAGAAAGAAATTTTCCCCTGGTCAAAGCGGGTCTTCAGCTTCATCCATTCTTTAAGCTCCGCCGGAAAATTCCTGTCTGCGAGCCGCGCAATCTCCTGCTGTAGAACTCTGAGTCCCTGCGATGCTTCTTCCTGGTACTCTGCGGTTTTCCGGTACCACGCAATATTTTCACGGTGCAGCTCGGCGTTATCTCCGCCCATCAGTTTAAAGGGACGCTTGCGGTTGATGTGCGCGTATTCGGCGCCGCCGATACGAAGCTGATCCAGAAGATAGTAAGAAACTTTTTCCCGCACCTCGGAATCTTTGAGCGGCCCGAAGTAATCATCCGCGGGGACAGGACCTTCATAGCCTTCCTCGAAGACAGTTTTAACGCCTGAAGTTTCTACGAGATGATGAATGAGAGACGCGATGTTTTCCTGGGCTTCCAGGGAATCGTGCGCGTCTTGAAGAAAGAAAATTGTTTTGGATCCAGCCTGCCTCACTTCTTCGACCCGGCCATATTCCGCCGGAATCAAAACCGGATTTTGAGGCAGAAGCTGAGCGGGAGTCTGGGCATGGGCCGGCAGGTCAGACAGCAGCAGGGTCACGCACAGCAGCGAAGCGGTCAGGCTGCGCATACGCCCTGGAATAAAATTCGTGGGAAATAAGACTTTCATCGAGTCCTTTACCTGAGGCTGGAATAAGGTCCCTAGAAGATAACGGCTGCTTCTCATGAAAGCAAAAAAGGAGGCTTGGGATGAAAAAAGGAGTGCTGGATGTTAGCGGATGCTAGAAAGAACTACGAGGGCTGTTGAAGCGATTTGGCACAAAAACGCGCCTCAGGAGTCTGCGGAACTAACAGCTTCCATAATCACGGTGACAGGGCCTGTGAGAGTTTCAACCGAAGCATAGACATCATCTTCATACGTCACAACGCCCGTAACTGTGCTGCCGTCATGAAGCCTGAATGACTTTTTGGATCCCTTCACAGGCTCTGTCAGGGCGGCGCGGGATACTTTTCCGGTCACGTCAGGAAGCGTTGAAGCGGCCCTGTGCTGCGCGGCCATATAAAAAAGCGAAAACGGAAGCCATTCGCGAAAGGTTCTTCGCGTCATCCGCGGTCTGGATATCGGGCCGGAAAAACTGCTGGAACACAGGTTCAGCGCTTTGCTGAACGCGAGGCGCGGACAACTTCGACCGCGCAGGGAGCTCCCGCGGCGACAGAAGCGGAAACGCTGCCGATAAGGAACCGCTCGATCAAGTTCAATCCGCGGGCTCCGATAAAAACACAATCAGCGCCCCACTTCTTTGCCTCATCCACGAGGACGTGACTCGGATCGCCTTCTTTAACCAGCGTGGACACCAACAAACCCGAGGCTTTCAGTTTTTTTTCAAACGCGCCCGACATACGAACAATCCATTCGCGCGCCTTGCGGTCATTTTTCTTCATCCATTTCGGCGACGACAGGTCCGAGGCGGATGCTGAGGCCAGACGGGCATCCACAACGGTCACGAGACGCGCGGAACTTCCTTTCTTCCAGTGACGCGCCGCAGCGGCATTCACGGCCAGCTCGCTGTCAGCCGAACCATCTACGGCAATGACAAGCCTGACGGGTGTCTTTGTTTCCTCAGGCGCTTCGTGGATAACACGAACCGTGCATGAAGCCTCGGTCACAATTTTCTGAGCGACACTGCCGAAAAATATTTTCGCGAGGCGGGGCTTGTGATGAGACTCAACAACAATCAGATCCGCTTTCCATTTTTCTGATTTTTTGATAATCGCCCAGGCGGGCGAATCCGCCGCGGTTTCAGTGTGAAGCGTCCAGCCAGGAAAGGCTGCCTGAAGAAAATCAGCCGCCTTGCGGGCCGCGCCGCGCGCCTTATCAAGATCATTGTGCACACGAGCATGAACGGAGGCGCGCAAAGCGTCCATATACTGGGAGGAAATGTCCGCGCTTATATCAAAAGCATTTACTGTGGGCGGCACAAAAGCGTCTACAGCAGTGAAAACAACGGCTTCCGTATTTTTGGGAAGTCCCGCCTGCTGAAGATCACGAACAATACCCTTAACAGGATTGATGCCGTCATAGGCAATCAGCACTTTCATTTTCGCGCCCATACCAAACCCCTTTTCAGCGAATTCAACCTTCGCATTTTTAAAAATTGGTTAAAAAAACAGAGCGGCACCGGACACATCAGGAAAAACACGGTGTCCGGCAATTCCCGATTTAGAAAAGTGAGACCGTATCAAGTATAGGACAAAGCACGCGGCGTGAGCAAGATGAAGCTCACAAAGATCCCGCAGGAAATAAAAAGCCGCCGGGATTAACCCCGGCGGCGCGAATCGGCGTCAAAATAAACTACCAGCCCCGCGAAACTTTCTTTTCCTGCTTGGCTTTTCTTTTTTCCTGAAGCGTCTTCATCGGCTTTTTCTTGTCGCTGTTTTTATTACCGACTCTTTCCTGTGACTTGGCCATGATCCATCTCCCCCGCTCGCGGCGGCTCGGTTTCAATTCATGATTTACTTTACCGTGCATTCACTATACAGCAAAGCGAAGCGCCCCGGGTAAAATGATCGTCCCCGCCCGCGCCGTTTTATTTCCTGAAAGGACTTTGCGGCAAATCTGTTTGTGATAATATACCTCTTCATTCCCAGGGAGAGTCATGCCTTCTTTAAAACTCATTTTTGATGTCCGTCCCGGCGAGAAAGCCAAAACGCTTTTCATGGCCGGCTATTTTTTTCTCACGATCGCCCTGGTCTATATATTGAAGCCCATCCGGACATCGCTGTTTCTTGAAGACCACGGCGCTGACAATCTGCGATACGCCTATATGGCCGAAGGCATTTTTCTCATTCTGGTCGTTTGGGCTTACATTCAGCTGTCGCGTCTCATTCCCAAGAAACTTTTCTTTCCGGCGATTCTTTTCTTTTTCACGCTAAACCTCGGCATCTTCTGGTTTCTTATCAAAACCAATGTTCCTTATGTCTCCGGCTTCTTTTATGTCTGGGCGGATTCTTTCACCATTACGATGACCACGCAGTTCTGGCTGCTGGCCAACGCGATTTTCACAACCGAACAGGCCAAGCGCCTGTTCGGGATTGTGATCAGCGCGGGTTCGCTAGGCGGCGTCGCGGGCGGTTTTCTAACGAGCCATGCCGTAAAGTGGATCGCGACCGAAGAACTCCTCCTGGTCGCGGCCGGCATTGTCGGTCTTTGCGTTCTCCTGACCCTGGCCACGGAAAAAATGGAATTCAAAAGCAATTACGATGAATTCACCGCGGGCCATGCAGACCCGGAAGCTCCTGAATCCGGCGATTCCGTTTTTACGATCTTCGCGAAAAACCCTTATCTTATTTATCTGACGCTACTTGTCCTTCTTGCCAAAATCGCGTCAACGGTCGTGGACAACCAGTTCTCAGCGGGTGTGGAAGCCGCCATCTCGGGCAAAGAGGCGCGCACCGCGTTTTTTGGCAGCTTCATGGCGTGGCTTAATATCGTATCGTTCCTGATGCAGCTTCTGGCCACAGGTCCTCTGCTCAGACGCTTCGGCACCGGCGTTCTCTGGATCCTTCCGGCTGGCCTTATGGCCTTCTGTGTCGGAGGCATCTTCTATCCCCTTTTTGTGGTGGTCATGGCCTGGCGGGTTTTTGACGGCAGCGTTAATTACTCGATCCAGCAGGCCGCCAAGGAAATGCTTTTTCTTCCGATTCCCGGTGCTCTTCGCCCGCGCGTCAAACCGGTCATCGATATGCTGGGCTTCCGGCTCGCGAAATCCCTTGGCGGTGTTTTTATTACCGCAGGCGCCGCGGCCTTCAGTCTTCAGAATAATCAGGTGGGTTTCCTGACCCTGGGACTTGTCCCTGTCTGGTTCATTGTGCTCGGAGCGCTCAAGAAGGAGCAGCCCCGGTTTCTGGAACATCATTCTCTAAACCAAAACGCAGAAGGCATTTAAAACAGCTTCGGCTATGAACGTTTTTTTACCTCTTCAAGCGCTCCAAAATAAGCATTTGCGTAAATGCGTTTTTTTATTATCATGTCTCGCTGTTTTTGCCGTCTTCGGCCTGAACGCGGCCGCGGAAAATGATCTGCTTCTCGAACCCGTTCCCGCTTTTGAAAAAAGTCCGGCATTCAAAGCGCTTCTGAATATCGATCCGGGCGCTGGCGGATACGAAATCAAGCGTATTGAATACCTGCTTGAGCGCATCACGCGCACCACCAGCACCTTCATCCGTAACGGCGAGAATTACCCAGGCAGAACAGCGATGCTCCTCATGCGCTGGAAATATGCCCGGTACCAGCAGGAAATAAAAACCGCGGAACACTTCGTGGAAAGAATCGCCAATGGCTCCCGGAAAACCGGCGAAGACTATAAGGTCCGCTTCAAGGACGGTTCTGTTCACAAAGTAACTACGGTTCTTTTCAATGAACTCATGCAGCTCGAACAGGCTCTTGCTGACGCCCGCGCGGCTTCCCAAGAAAGTCTGAAATCCATTCCGGCTGACGCAGGAACACAAATTTGAACACTGCAAAAAAAATCCCCCAGCACGCCAGGGTCCTTTTCACCCGGAATCTCGCTCTCGCAGGCGCCTTCGCGCTTGCCCTGGGAGCGCCCGCTCTTTTCGCGGCTTCCGAAGAGAGCTATGACCCCTATACTTCCGAAATGGCTTACACGCCGCTGAACTCCGCGGCGCGTGATGGCGCTTCAAATTTTTTGACCTACCCCTTTGAGCTCGTCCGCTGGCCGCTTAACAAGACACTCGATTTCCTCGATGAAGAAAGAATCCCTCAAAAAACCCGCTATGTGTTTGAGAAGCTCGAAGATAACGGGATCATTCCGAAATTGGGCGTGCAGGCCACAGGTGTGGAAATTGACCTGCCAAGACTTCTTCGTCTCGAAGACAACCTCCCGGCGGACTTCGTATCCAACGGCTGGATCTACTACGGTCCCGAGATTACTTTTAAAACCGGACTGAAGGAAGGCTTTGAGCCTGCGGACGGCGCCGGTTTTCACGCTTTCGGCGTCCTGGATTATGAAAAGCGCTCTGAGGAGTTTTTCTACGGATTCGGTCCTGATACCAGCGCCGGTGAAGGAACGTCCTACGAGACCGAAACAACAACGCTTGAAGCGCGCGCCGGGTACACACTTGAGAGCGCGTGGAAACTTGATAACGTCTTCGCGTTCCGGAATATTAACATCGGGGAAGCGGACGATGACGACCGCGGCCGCGTCGGGAACACATTCCCCGCGGGATCGGTTCCCGGCTTTGGCGGCGACAAAATCATCACCCTCGGTTCTGAAATTTCCTGGAACGGCGTGCGGGATACCCGCAATCTTGACACCCCGCCGCTTTTTCGTTTTGGCGTCGACTATAACGAAGGCCTCGATGATTCCCGCGCCCGCTACCTGAAATTCACGACGGAGCTGGCCAAAAGCGTCACGCTGGGGTCGCCAACCCGCATTCTGGCCGCGCGCTTTTTCGGTGAGCACAATAACGCCTTTAACGGCGGTGAAACACCCTTTCATCAAATGCCCCGGCTTGGCGGCTTTGGCGGTTACCCGCTCAACTCTGAAACGATGAGGGGCTTTGTACGCGGCCGCTTCACCGATGAAACCGCCGCGCTTTTCAATCTGGAATACCGTTACCGCATTTACCAGTTCCGTAACTGGACAGTCACTCACGCGCTCTTTCTGGATGAGGGACAGACCTTCAAAAAGTTCAGCACTTTTCAGCTCAAGGACTTTCGTGAGTCTTATGGCACGGGTTTTCGGCTCGGCTATCTTCACCGTGTGATTTTCGACTTTGAAGTCGCGCACGCGGATGAAGGCACCGCATTTTATTTCAAGAACAGGCAGCCATTTTAATATGAAAAAACACATCGCGCTTTCAGCTTCCCTGTTTACCGTTTTGACCGCGGCAGCCTCCCTGCCCTGCGCGGCCCAGGATGCCCCCTCAATCAAGAAAACCCAGTCGCAGCTGACCACCAACATGGTTGACCAGGCCGTGTACTATGAAGCCACCAGCATGCTGCGTTTTGACAGACTGTATAGAAAACTCTTTAACAAAAAACTCCATGCTGAAGACATCAACGTTTACGACGAAGTTCCGGATTCCTCGTTTTTTGTGAACCGACACGCGCGCTCACCGCTGTCAGCGGCCGCGCTTGAAAAGGGCTACGCTGAAAACGAAGGTCCTTCCGCGGAAGGCATCCTCACTGTCATGAAGGGAAAATCCGAAGGGCTTCACCCCGGCTTTTTCATCAAGGATTCCCGCGGCGATTTTTACCTTCTCAAATTTGATGATCTTCTGAATTTTGAACTTAATACTTCCGCGGAAATCATCGCGAGCCGTTTTTATCACGCGATCGGCTACAACGTTCCCCAATACACGGTCTTCACTTTCTCGCCCGATCAGATGGTTCCTGCACCCGAGGCGCGGATGGTCGACCGAAATGGTTTTAAACAGCCTCTGACCCAGGAGATGCTTCAGCAGTACATCATGCACCTCCCTCACGATGATCAGGGGCGTCTGCGGGCTTCAGCCAGCAAGATTCTCAAGGGCGAAAATAAAGGGCCGTTCAGCTTTGAGGGCCGCCGCAAGAATGATCCAGAAGACACGATTGATCATGAACGCCGCCGCAGCATTCGGGCCTTGCAGGTTTTCGCTTCCTGGCTGAATAACAATGACGTGCGCCACGCGAACACACTTGATATGTGGGTCACGGAAGAGGGCCGCTCCTTTCTCAAGCATTATCTCATCGATTTTAACGCCACTCTCGGCGGCGCCGCGGGCGGAGCCAAACCCCCTATGTTTAATCATGAGTATTTTCTGGATTACGGTGCGATCGCGAAAAATTATTTCGCGCTGGGCTTCCGTAAAAGCGACTGGCAGAAACGCCTCGAAGAACAGGGGCCTGTGGAATTGAAACCCGCGGCCATCGGCTATTTTGACAACAACCGTTTTTCTCCCAAAGACTTCAAGGTTCAGCTTCCTTATTACGCGTTCAAGGACCTGACCCGCGCCGATGGTTTCTGGGCAGCCAAGATCATCGCCCGCTTTACGGATGACGATATCCAGGCCATGATCCGTGCAGGAAAACTCACAAACCCTGAAGACGCTGACACCCTTTTCCAGCTGCTTTCCGAGCGCCGCGATATCATCGCCCGCTACTGGTTTTCCGAAGCAAGTCCGCTCGATCAATTCAGCCTTAAAGACAGCCATCTGGCTTTTTCAGACCTGGAAATTTTGCGGGGGTACATGCAGGCTGAAGGGACAATTTATACTGCTGAGGGATATGCCGGCGCGGGCAGAAAAGGTTCCCGACTCGGCACCGTTGAATCATCTTCACAGGAGCTCACGCTTCCTGAGGAATGGAAAAGCGAGGAAGTGCTGACTTTGATTCTGCGTGTGAAGCGGCCGGGAGAAGACGACGCGCGGCCGTATGTCCTGGTTGAAATTAAAGACGGAAAGATCACCCGCTTGCTGCATCAGGATTGACTTTGGCTTTCCTGAGCTCTCTCGATCACCAGCTCTTCTTCGCGGTTCACAAACTTCAGAAGTTCAACCTTGATCCTCTTCTCGCCTGGCCCACCCAAATCGTCAGTCAATGGTACCTTGTGCCAGGCCTTTTGATCCTGACCCTTCTGCAAAGCCGGGAGAGAATTCTTTCACGCTCGATGGCTGCCGTGTTTCCCATTCTGCTTGCTCACGCGGGCGCTGAGGTTATGAAGGGTTTTTTCGCTGTTCCCCGGCCTTTTACGTTCTTCTCTGAAAATCCCGGTGCTGTGAATGTCCTCTTCGAGGCGCCGCACACGTTTTCATTTCCCTCCGGACACGCCTGCAACGCGTTCGCGGCAGCCGTTATTCTCAGCTCCTGGTTCGGAGTTCCCCGCCCGGCGGCTTTCGGACTTGCCCTGCTGCTCTCCCTGACACGTCTCTACATCGGGGTTCATTTTCCCTCTGATATTCTGGCAGGCGGTGTTTGGGGCTTCGCCATTACCGCTCTCTGGGTACATCTTCTCGAAAAGAGAGGCTTCGTCTTTCACAGACGCAAACTCTCTCACTGACCCGGTAAGCATCGCTCAGTCAATAACCAGATCCTCATACTTCGCGTCCCAAAGGTCATCTTCACCTTCGTGTTTTTTACGAAAGAGAGCGAGGCCTATCGTCAAAGGCCCGATGCGTCCCAGCATCATAAGCAGAATAATCACGGCTTTCCCCGCTTCCGTAAGTCCCGCTGTAATTCCCGTACTCAGCCCGACAGTGCCTATAGCGGAAGTTGCTTCGAAAATAAGTTCAAAAATCGGCGTCTTCGCGTCAGTCAGACTAAGCAGATAAACGCCGAAAGTTAAAAGGAGAATATAGAAATTAAAACTGGCTGCGGCCTGAACCAGTCTGTAATCAGGAATCACCCGTTTGAAAAACATCACAATCCTGCGGCCCTGCAGGGTCGCGAATGTCTCAGCAAGAACCGCCACAATCGTCGTGGACTTGATACCTCCGCCGGTCCCAGCGGGGGAAGCTCCGACAATCATCAGAATCGTCATCAGGTAGAGAGTTCCGTGAGACAATGAGGCCATCGGCACAGAGTTGAATCCTACCGTAGTCATCGCTGTCATTGACTGAAACATCGCCGGCATCCAGGAACTGCCGGTTCTTCCTTGAAAAAGCGGTTCCGTAAGCAGTAAAAGTCCCCAGCCCATCACCATGGCCAGCGCCGTAAATCCAAGAATAATCCGGGTCGTAAAAGTGACTTCTTTTTTTACGCCCCGCAGCCGCTGCCACAAATCGGAAACCGCGAGAAACCCGACAGCACCCAGAACACTAAGCGCAATAATGATCAGGTTCAAGGCGGGATCCTGTCCAAAACTTTCGAAACTGCTATTGAAAAGGCTGAACCCGGCTGTGCAGAATGCGGAGACGCTGTGAAAAACCGCCTGCCAGAGAGGCTCGGGAACGCCTGCCCGCTTGAAAACAAAGTAAAGTCCGGCGGCGCCGAGCGCTTCAACCGCAAGCGTAAAATAAACAACCATACGGATAAACGCGGCGGAATCAAAAGACTTCGGCAAACCGAAATCATTTTGAATCATCTGCTCTTCCATTTTGGAAAGCTTCTTCCGCCTGGAAACCATCACAAAAGATCCAAAAGTCATATACCCGAGTCCGCCGATCTGAATCAGAACGAGGACCGCCAGCTGCCCGGCAAAATTATAATGGTCGGAAACACTGACGGTTGTTAACCCTGTGGTGGAAATCGCGGAAGCAGAAATAAAAAGATTATCAAGAAAAGGTGTCGGTCTTGACTGGACCCACGGCAGCGACAAGAGGGCGAAGCCAAACAGGGTGAGAAGCAGATAACCTGCGATGAGAATAGATACGGGACTTCTTTGGCTCAGATAGAGCTTTAGCTTTTTCATGGATTCCTCTCCTTCGCCTTCGGGGTTAGCTGACGGGCTAAGGCTGAGGAAATCTGCCTCTTACCAGGTGGTAATTCGCCCCTTTTGGTGAATGGGTCCCCCGATCCGCGGTGCGGATTCGGCATATAAGAGGAGGGATTGTACGCCGAATTTTTAAAATGTCAAATTCGCGCCTGACGAATCAGCCTTCGCTCATTCCCGTCAGAAACATGCACGAATCCTGACTGCGGCGTCAGTCAGCAGCCGGGAAAATGCTCCGGTTACAGCGGATGAATTTGAGGAGGCTTGAGGTTTTGCTCGAGACTTTCCTTCGCTCCGCGCAGAAGTTTGTCCACATCCAGGCCTTTCCATGACGGCCGGAAGTTTTCCAGGTTTTCCTCAGCGGATTGCAGAACTTTTCTTCCGCCGGAAAGTGTCCCTTTTTGAAAATGCACAAAGGCCGCGGCAATCTGAATAAGCCCCTGATAAAACTTCCGTTCAGGCCCTTTTTCCCGCCGCCACAAAGCTTCAAGCGTCTCGTGAGCTTCAAAAAATTTTCGAGCGTTAAACAAATGAACGAAGTCTCTCAGCTCGGCGGCAATCATCGGCGCCTTCCTTGGGGGTTCACCTTCTTGAAAAACGCGGCTTTCATTTCACAGCCGCGGGCGCGGCAGTCTAACCGGACTAAGGCAATTCACTGTCAGGAATAGTCTGAAGAGAGACCCGGCGGGGCCTGGTCCGGACAGCCCAAAGACAGAAAGCAGGGGCGGCGACAAGAATCATCATCCCTTTGATCAGCGCCGTAACAGGCCAGGATCCAATCTCCAGGGGCAGACAGATCACCGCGTAAGCCAGAACACCGAGCGCGGAAAACATCACGGCCAGGCCGGCCGCATAAACAAGAGGCGTCAGGCCGAGAGTCACTTCAGCCCGGGGTGAGTGAACGGCAATATGCCGCAGCGCGGATCTCACGAAAGCGGAATAATCACTTGAGCGGTCTTCAAACTGACCAAACCCCTTGCAGTGAACGTTATCAATTTCGAGGGCATCGCCGCTGCGGTAGAACGCCTGAAAATAATGCCGCCATGTCTTCGAGCGGGTCGGAGAAAAAACCAGCCGGACACTGATCACGTCACTCCAGGGTAAACGGCGCTGAACGCCGGCGGGAGAGGTTTCCGTCAGGATTTCCGGGCCCTGAATCCATTCCCACTCCCCTTTTTCGAAAATCGTTTTACGTCTGCGGAAGATTTCGGTCATGGGAATCCTGCCGCTAGACGCGGTAAACCTTGTTCGTGGTTTTAACCCGGATCACGCTGCCGTGAAAAGGTTTCGCGTTCAGTTTTGAAATGGCCTGCTTCGCTTCTTCTTTCGACGGCATTTCCACAAAACCGAAGCCTTTGGACTCTCCGCTCTTTTCGTCCATCACAAGCACGCAGGAAGAAATCACCCCGAAGGGTTTAAACAGATCATGCAGCTGATCCCGCGTCGTTGTTCGGTTCAGATTTCTAACAAGAATTTTCATAGCCCCTCTAGGTTACAGGCCTGGGTGAATTTCAACGGATCATTTTAAGCTTCAAAAGAAAAAAAGCCATCAGCTTTTCTGCCGGCAGACTCACAAGAACGGCTACGCGGTCACTTCCGCCGGAATAATGCCGAGATTCGCGTAGATAGGCCTCACCACTTTCCGGATTCCTGGCAGCTGGCGGTAAAACCAGAACGCGCCGCTCAGGCAGATGACTCCGCAGAAAAAAAGCGCGTTGGGCGCCCCGATTCTGTCGGAGAGAAAGCCCGCAAGCAGACTGCCGAAAGGCGCTGTTCCAACAACGGCCATGACGTAAAGGCTCATAATCCGGCCCCGCTTATCGTCATCCACGATCGTCTGCAGAATCGTATTGCAGGAGGCCATCTGAAGCATCACGCCCGCCCCCCCAGCCACGAGAATCACCAGTGAAAGCCAAAGAATTTTGGAAAGCGAGAACGTGATCAGCGCGGTTCCGAAAACGGCCGACGCGAAAGCAATCACTCGGCCCAGCCCAAGCACACTCTGTCGAGACGCGAGCCACAGAGCGCCCAGAAGAGCGCCCGCCCCGATAGCGCTCATCAGAAAACCCAGTGTATGAGGCCCGCCCTTTAGAACAGATCCAGCGAAAACCGGCAGCAGCACGGTATAGGAAACCCCGAACAGATTCATCAGGGCGAGCAGACTGATAATGGAAAGAATCGGTTTCGACGCAATCGCATACTTCCAGCCTTCTCCAAAATGCGCAGGAAAGCTTCCGGTCTTTGGGGGAATTGCACGAGGCTTCAGGCGCATGGCCGTAAGAGCTGCGATCACCGCTCCGTAGCTCACGCCATCAATCAAAAAGCACCAGCCCTCGCCCACTGTGGTAATGATAAGTCCTCCAATCGCCGGACCCGCGAGGCGCGCGGCGTTAAACATGGAGGAATTCAGAGCGATCGCGTTGCCAAGATCCGTTTTGTTTTCGACAAGCTCCACGATAAAAGCCTGACGGCACGGCATATCAAAGGCGTTGATCATCCCCTGAAAAGCGCACAGCGCGAGCAGCCAGGGAACATTGATCTGGTGCGTCAGGGTCAGCGCGGCAAGAGCGAAGGATTGCAGCATGGAAAGGGTCTGAGTCAGCAGAAGGATCCGGTGCCTGTTCTTACGGTCAACCACATAACCGGCAAAGGGCAGAAGAAGCAGCGCTGGAAGCTGCGTGGAAAAACCGACAAGCCCCAGAAGAAACGCGGATCCGGTCAAACGGTAAACCAGCCAGGCCGTCGCCGTGGTGGTAATCCATGATCCCGAAAGCGACACAATCTGCCCGCAGAAAAAAAGACGGTAGTTCCTCGAGCTGAATGCCCGCAGCATAAACGCGGCGGGGTGTTTGTTCACAACAGACGGCTTCATGCTTTTTCTCACATCTCAATATTTGCGGTTTAAAAACCCGGGAGAAATTCTGAGGTTAGGTCTTTGCGGGTTCCGGCAGAAGATCCTTAAGAAGAGCGTTCCCGGGAAGGCTCCGCGCGTCGCTCTCAATGGACAGAAGAGACTCTCTGAGCTTGTTCAGTTCAGGAGTTTCAAGAAGGGGGATATCTTCCGTTCCTGTTTTCTCCATCTCCTGAATCACAAAAGCGATCGTCATCTCCGAAACATCCCGGGCCGGCTGATAAAAACGGTCCCTGTCTTCTTCAGTTCTGACAAGAATCAGGATATTTGCCTGAACGAGCTGAAAAAGAAGTTCACGGACAAGGCGAACCGGAGCCTCGAGCAGCTCGGCGATCTGCTGGTCTGAAAGAGGCTCCTGACCGGAAGCGAAACGCCCCACGCAGACTTGCGTGATTCTTAGCGCCAGAAGCTTTTTAAATTTCGTGCTCGCGCTCAGACTTTCCTGTTCAAACTCAAATTTCTGTTCATTCTGATGGGCGAAGGCCAGCACGGCGCCGTAAAGGACAATCTGCCAGCTGAGCTGCAGCCACACAAGAAAAAGCGGAAGCGCGGCGAAGGTTCCATAAATCGCGCCATTTCTGGAAACTCCTATTTGAAAGTAAATATAGGCCCACTGCACAACCTGATAAACGATCCCCGCGACAACTCCGCCCAGAAACGCGGACTTGAAATCAATCCGTCCATTGGGAAGAAACAAGTAAAGGTAGGTCAAAAGCCCCGCAAAAATCAGCAGAGGGAAGAGTTTCAGCATCAGGAAAATCACTGGTGCAAAAACGCCCAGGATCGCGATCCGTTCCGTGATCAGTGTGACCTGACTCGCGACGAACACCGTAAAACTGCTGGCAAAAACAAAGAACACGGGAGCAATCAGCATCAACGACAGGTAATCCGAAAATTTCCGTCCCAAACTTCTTTGTTTTTTAATCCCCATGATCGAATTAAACGCGTTTTCAATATTCGAAAGCACCTGAATGATCGTCCAGAACAACAGCACCAATCCGATACCGGCAATCAGGCCGCCCTTGGTGTTTTGAAGCATGTTTTCAGAAAATTCAAAAACCCGGCTGAAAATCTCCTGCTGCCCCTGAGTGCTTTCAACAAGCTTCTCTTTTAATACAACATCCATACCAAACCCTTTGGCAATACCAAAAGCCATGGCAAACACAGGGACGATTGAAAGAAGAGAAAAGAAAGTAAGCGCGGAGGCGTGGAGCGCGCATTTGTCGCTGGAAAACTGGCGGAATGACGCGATGAGAATCCTCAGAGCGTGAACACCAAAACCCCGGGGCCCTTTAAGCTGACGTGCCGGAATACGCCATATATCGCGGTTAATAAAAGCTAGGATTTTGGAAATCATGGGTGGATTGTACCACTAAACTGCTTTGCAGACATCGCCTGGTTTTGAGGAAACGTCCTGCAGGGAGCCGGGCACAGATCCCTGCGCCCGGCTCCCTCTGTACGGCTAACCGACCTTAACGTCGCGGACACTGCCAATCAATCCAAAGCCCTGCAAAAGCCAGAGGACGACCACGATGACAACAACAACATTCAGGATGTTTTTAATCTTGGCGTCCATGGGAATATAACCATTGATGGCCCAAAGCAGCACACCGACAACGACAAGCGTCACAACAACTGTAATCAGATCCATAAAACTCCTTATTGTTAATACGGCCAAACCGGATTTTCGGAAGGCGTCGAAAGACTTTTGGAGTATAGGGAGCGGGCAATGCGGAAGCTATAGGGTGAAACCCTTACCTGAGGAAGAGGAAGGATCAGGAAGAGCGTTTGATGTTCTGAATGACCTGATCAAGGCTGTGCAGAAACCGGGAGCGGTCCTGCTTCTGGAAAGGCGGCGGGCCGCCGCCTGTCAGGGATCCCGCGTCGCGAAGCTCGCGCATCAAATCACGGGTCGCGAGCACCTGACCGATGTTGGCCTCGGACAAAACACGCCCTGTAAAATCCAGAACACGCGCGCCCGCCTTGACGGCTCTGTAGGCCAGAGGAATATCGGCGGTGAGAACAATATCATTCAGGGCCGCCCGCTCCGCGATCCAGTTATCCGCGGCATCACACTGCCCTTCAACAATCACGAGCTTCGCGCCTTCCTGCTCGGGAATACGCATCCCGGAATTCGACACGTACGTCACGTTAAGACCGTAACGCTTCGCCACCCGCGAGACTTCTTCTTTCACGGGACACGCGTCCGCATCCACATAAATCTCAAGCACGGAAATTCTAGGCTTTCTTCAAAAAGCAGGTCTTCAAAACAAGGGTGCTTCTGCCCTCGCGGCATTCCACTTCACCCTCTTTGGAAGTAAGCTGAATGTTTTTGAAAGTTTTTCCGCGCTTCAAGGTCATCGAAGAGCCTCCCACCTTCAAATCTTTGATGACCTGCACAGAATCACCGTCTTTAAGTTCATTACCGCTGCTGTCACGAACCGCCATAGCCGCCCCTTTCTTTTGTTATGGTTTACCGCGCTGTCGCCAGCCAGATAAAATGACGCCCGCCGGACTTCGCCCCGGACCGCGCGCTTACATTGAGTTCCTCCACAGAAAAACCGGCCGCGTTCAGCCCTTTCACAAAACTCTTGTCCGGCGACGCCGACCAGACCGCCAGAACACCGCGGCTTTTCAACGCCGCGTGCGCGGCCCGAATGCCTTCTTTATCATAAAGACGGTCATTGTCCCTGCGAAAAAGGCTTTCGGGACCATTGTCCACATCCAGAAGAATGGCGCTGTAAACGCCCCGCCCTTCGCGGATCTTGAGTCCCACATCCGCAGTCTCAACCCTCACTCGTTTATCTTTGAGAGGATTACGCGCCAGACCGGCGAGCACACCCTGATTCCACTTCACCACTTCAGGGAGAAGCTCCGCGACAATCACCTGCGATTTCTGGGGAAGCACGTCCAGCGCGGCCCGAAGCGTAAAGCCCATGCCGAGTCCGCCGATTAAAACTTTAGGATCTTCAAACTTTTTAATCTTCGCGCAGGCCAGCTGTGCCAAAGACTCCTCGGAGCCGTGCATGCGGCTGTTCATCAGCTCCAGATTACCCACTTTCATGGAAAAATCGCTGTCGCGTTTGAAAAGATTCAGCTTCTTGTCACCGCCCGCGATAGGCGCGCTGTCGATCAAAACCCAGGGAGTCATATCACAAACTTCCTTCCATTCTTTGTTTAATCTCTTCCGCAAGAGCCGCGGGATCAAGCTCGGTGCCGATCAAATGGGAGTTCCAATCAGTGCCCGCGAAAAATCCGTTGTCGTCCAGGTGAGGAAGGAGCCCTTTCAGAAATTGCGTAAGCGTAAATTCCTTGGGCTGATAATCCGCCCAGTCCGCCTGTGCGCACTGCTCGGCATAGGCGCGTTCAGACCAGAAGGGCACCACCATGCTTCCCGCGTTCTCCGCTTTCGAGCACAGGCTGGAAGCAAGCGTGTCGCCTCCTTTGTCGAGAGCCCAGACCACCTTCGTCTCGATGACCCTTGTGATAAACCGCTCGTGTCTTTCTTTAACCGCAATCGGATCGTTAGGCATAAGGCGAGAGGATAACATTTTCGATTCGAGAATGGTACCGTTTACGTTGGGAAGAGGGCCCTTTAAAAGGAAAAATCGGCGATCACGGGAAGATGATCGGAAGCGGAACGTTCCAGCGGAGTCCGCGCAAGTTTCACGGGCTCGGCGGAAAAACTTCCTTTTTTTAGAATGTAATCCAGGCGGCGCACCGGCCACTGGCTGATCCAGGTATGGCCGGAAACACCCAGATTCCGGTGAACATCTTCCCAGGAACCGGCCAGACTCCTGTAAAAAACAGAACCGGGCGTGAAATTAAAATCACCGCAGAGAATCGACGGACCGGCCGACTCAGCCAGAGCGAGGCCCTTGGCTCCCTGAAGCGAGGCCATCTGCCTTTTAAGTTCCGGAAGCCAGACACTCAAATGCGTATTGAGAACCTGGACAGGGCGTCCGTTAAAATCGACTTCCACCCACAGGACGCCGCGAGGTTCAAAGAGAAATGAGCGGGCCAGAGCCGGAAGATGCCACGCGTGGATTTTTTTCAGCGGGTAACGGCTCAGGATCGCGTTGCCGAAAGATTGGGTATGCTCCCCGCACACGGGATGAAAATGAAACTGCATTTCAAGTTCCCGGGCAATCGCGTCCGCCTGATCACAGCCGAGAATCCTTCGCCCCGCGTCCAGTTCCTGAAGCGCCACCACATCCGGGTTCGCTTTCGCGATAACCCGAGCGATCCGCCGAATGGAAAGAAGTCCGTCGGTTCCCACACAGCTGTGTACATTGTAGGAAAGCACGCGGAGTTTCGACGCGTCGCGGGCGGCAGGCTCAAAAGGACTTTCGCTTCCTTCAAACTTGTCCGCACCGCGGCTGCCCGGAAGGCGCCAGGACCATTCCCCGAGAGAAATCCGGCGGTTTAAGATCTTCACAGCTTTACGCAGGGCCATATCAGCGCGAGGGCTCCTGAGTTTTTACACCCGGCAGAATCAAAGAAATAATCGGCTTTCCCGAGGGCGCCGCGTTCACTTTCTCAAATTCCCTGTACATCTGCTGATTCGCGCCGGCCATGAATTTCTCAAAATCTTCACCCGAGTTCAATACTCTGCGGTAAAGCTCGGTCATTTCACTTTCGTAAGTTCTGATTTTCTGCGTGACTGTTTCTGAAACATCGTCGAGCCGCTTTCTTTCATCCTCGGGAATATCGCGCGCTTCCCTGCGGATTTTCAAAAGCAGTTCCATCCATTCCTCGCGGAATTTTTCGATCTGTTTTTGATACAGCTGGCCGATCACATCCTTCGGCTGTTTGGGTGCCACCGCGGTATTGACCAGAGCCGAACCCGCCGCGCGCCCCAAATTCAAAAGCATGTCCAGTTCAGTCTTGAAGCGGCCGATCAGACCGCCCCACTGCCTCCATCGGCTGCCCGAACCTTCTTTATATTGGAGCAGAACTTTTTCATACACAGCCAGCGCTTTCCCGGCACATACATCCACCGAAAATTCCTTCGCCGTTTTCAGCGCTTCGGCCCGGACCTCTTCCCACTGGGTTTTCGTGCGCCCCGCGCACCATTCAAGGGCCGCGGAGAATTTGCTACGCGACTCCAAAGCCAGCAGCCTTCCGTTTTTCTTGTCACGGACCACTTCCCGGACACCGTTGGCGTCAAGGCCCACCACAGGCAGCCCCGCGGCCATCGCTTCCGCGATCACAATACCCTGGGTTTCGCTTTTGGAAGCGAACGCGAACACATCCATCGCGTGATACGCCGCAACCAGCGCCTTGCCTTTCTGCACACCCGCGAAATGAACGCGCCCGAGAACGCCCCAGGCACGGAAGATTTTCTTCATCTCCCTTTCCGAAGGACCTCTGCCCACCACAAGAAAGTGAGAGGTCTTGCTGCGCTTCAAAAATTCAGCAGCGGCTTCCGTCAGGAACGGAAGATTTTTTTCCGGCGCGAGCCGCCCGGTGTGTCCGACGACAAAAGCATTCTTCGGAATCCCGTGTGAAGCGCGGAAATCTCCTGAACCTCCGGCAAAACGCTCGACATCAATCCCCGTCGGCACAACAGCGATCGGGCGTTTGACCTTTCGTTCTTCCAGGATACGGCCCACGCTTTCGCTTGGGACAATGACCTGGTCTGCCATTTTCGCGTAACCCGTCGCCAGCTCAACGACGAATTTCTGCATCGCCAGGTTATCCATAGCGAAATGATCCGTGTAATGTTCAAACATCGTGTGGTACGTGAACACGAGTGGAATTTTATTCTGTCCGCACAAACGCAGCGCGAGATCCCCCATCAGAAACGGATGATGCGAATGCACGATGTCGGGCTTAAAGTCCGCGACAAGGCTCTGAAGAAGTTCCGGAAGAGGCAGCGTGACGGAAAAATCCGTGCTGATAAATTTCTCAATCGAGGGGACACGCACCACGTCTTTTTCGTTTTCAGGCATGTCCGGAAACGCGGGCGCCACAATCTTGACTTCATGTCCGCGCGCGCGGAAAGAATCACTGAAGGTCTGAATGGACTTTTCAAGACCGCCGACAATCGGCGTGTAGGTGTTGGTCATCATCAAAATCTTCATGCGTTTTTCTCCCGGGTGAGCAGCGCGCTCGTTTGGCCGCCTGAAGCCGTGACGGGGAGATATCCCGGCAGACGGCTTTCAATTCCTTCGGGAACGGCATCACCGTCAAATTCCCATTCCGCGAGGATTTGTTCTTTTTCATGCTTAAGACTCACGCTCAGCAAACCCCACGGCGTCCGGGTTTTTCCAAAGGACACTCCGCGCTTACCCTCGTACCATTCCGGCAGCACCCCTGAAAAAAGAATGACGCGGTCATGTTCTTCCCTGACAAAACAGGCCCGGACCATCAGAATCCATTCCGCGGCCGCCCACACATGCTGCCCGTCACCCATGCAGCCGCCGAGCGTCAGAGGATGAATCGCTTCGGGCCACTGCCCTGTCGGCGAAGCGAGTTTTTGAAGCGCTCGGACCAGATCACGGCAGCGGGGGTCACCGTTTCTCAGCAGGATCTGCGCGATACCAAGCGTCAAATAAGGGTTAATGCCCGAGTGGCTCATGTCATGAAAAAATCCGCCATGAATAAAATGACGGCTCATCAGGTATTCCACGGTGTCAATAACCCGCTCATCGTTCGCGGCCCACAGCGTCAGCGGATACCCCACAGCGAGAGAACCAACTGCGCCCGTATCCAGACGGCGGTAAGGCGACGCCGGCATCACGCGGGTTTTCAGCCGGGCCGCGGAGCGGGAAAGACTTTCCTCAATACATCCCATAAAACGTCCCGCGGTTTCTTCGTAGCGGGCTGCCAGATCAGGCTCTCCGTAAGCATGCATGAGCGCGGCCGCGGAACGCAGCCCTTCAACTCCCCAGAAATCATCCCAATAATAAAAATCGTTCGGCCCGAGATGCTCAGCGCTGAAACCCGCAGGAAACAGACCCGCGTGGTCGGCCTTGATATTTTCCGAAACTCTCTTGCCTTCAATCCACCGGGCGCCCCTGCGGATCGAATCCTTCCAGGCTTCCTTGGGCTTTGAGCCCGTCAGCTGGCAGTACCGGCGCAGAATCCAGAGCACCTGTCCATTGGAATCCCACTCACCGTCCTGAGAACGGTAGTGGCCGGTAAGGGTCTGCCTTGAAGGAAAATGGTCGATGATTTTTTCAGCCCGTCCGGCGAGATTCGTCACCAGAAGAGCGTGCAGAATAAACACCGCGTCGCGGAACCAGAAATGTTTGTAGGTATAAGGACCGGGAAAAGCTTCGGTGCCCGGCGTATGCAAGACGAGAGTTTTCACGGCCGCGTCATAAACATAGGCCGCGTCATTGTCTGTTTCAAAACGGCAATGCCCGGCCAGCGCGCTTTCCCAGCCGCGCTCCGCGCTATCCGCGGAGTCTTCAGCGGCGGGAACAGAAGTCAGAGATTTCACATCCCGTGTGATGTGCACTTTTATTTTTCTCGGAACGCCCGCACTTAAACAGAAGACGGCGGCGGCCGTCGCCATTCCCGCCCGGCATTCAATCTCGGGATGAAGCGAAAGTGTTTCAGACAGCGGCGGACAGCGGCTGATCTTCTGATAAACATCGCCCTCTTTATAATTTGAAAGAAACTGCCCATCCGGCGCGGGATCAAAACGGACATGCTGCTTTTTATTCACTTCCCAGCCGGCGCCATTGGCCGCGAGAGCGATGCGTTCCACTTCACTGACACCCTCCGCGTTAAACGGCCTGAGAGAAACCGCGAGCCGGGCGTCCCGGTCTGACACAACCTCAATCTCCTCAATGCAGTCCGCGCAGGTGCCGTTGTGTTTCACAAAAACCCGCGTAATCAAACGCACCCCGTCCTTTTCCAGCTCAGTGCGCAGCACCAGGTTTTTACTCTCTTCCCAGCGCTGCTTGATCGCGGATGCCCGGGATGGAAGCACGGCAGCTCCGTCTTTTGGAAGCACCCACGCGTCCACCGACCAGCTGTCATAAAACGGCGTCAAAAGACCGCGGGGATCCACAATCGGATAATCGGGACAATCGGGAATGCCGACAGCGGTCCAGTTGCGGTTTGTCAGATTAATATGAGTAATCGAAAACGCGCGGGGAATAAAGGACACGTCCTGGGGATTGAATTGCCGGACAACCCAGTACGGCCAGACCCAGTCCAGATTGTGCTGAATCGCCTGCACGTTCAGAAGTCCGCGGGCCTGCAGGATCGTGGCCAGCCGCAAGAGCTCAATCGGCGCGGCCACTTCCGAAGGCTGGGCGAAACGCTGAATTTTAGCAAGCACCGCGATCGGGTCCAGAAACCCCTGCTTAAGCGCGATGCTTTTTATAATATTCCGCCAGGGAAACCACTTTCTCCACATACTGCCTCCAAAAACAAGCGCCGCCCGCTCAGCGGGAAGAAGCGCCGATCTCTTTTGTTTTCTTTAAAAGCGAATGCAGTTCATCCAGCGCGTCCAGAAGACCTTCCTCAAAAACAGGATGATAAAACGGAAACTTTCTGATTTCAGTAACCGTCATTCCCCGCTCAATAAAACCGCACAGAAGCTGCGCGATATGCTCCATACGCGGCCCCAGCAGTTCAGCGCCGAGCAGCCGGCCGGATGCACGCTCGGCGTAAAGTCTCGCAAGCCCCTGATTCTGCCCCATCACCTGTGAGCGGCCCTGCTTATCATAGTCGGACTCTCCGGCAATATCCGTTTCTGGATTAAAAGCGTCCCAGGTCATGCCGGTCTGGGCCATTTGCGGTTCCGTAAAAACAATGTTCAGATACGTCTTCTGAGGCACCCGCTCGATGTCCGGATAGCGCGCGGCATTGGCGCCCGCGATTCTTCCCTGAGCGCCCGCTTCGTGCAGAAGAGGCCGCAGACCGTTGACATCGCCTGCAAAAAAAACGGGCCGTGTTCCGGCCTGAAGCGTTTCGGGGTCCACACGGACGCGGCCTTTACCGTCCAGCATCACCCCGGCCTTTTCAACACCAAGATCCTTCAGCAAAGGCCTTCTGCCGGCAGCCGCAAGAACCCTGTCATAACTTTCTGTGCGGACACCTTTCTTTCCGCGGAAAACAGCAAGCACACCATCGCCCTGTTTTTCAATACTGACCAGCTCGTGCTCAAGTTCAAGATCAAGCTCTTCAGAAAAAAGGCGGGTGCCCTTCTCAAGCACTCGGGGATCCTTCAGGACAGCGATCCTGCCATGTCGGCCCAGGATCGTAACGCGCACACCGAGCCGGTGAAACGCCTGGCCGAGCTCGATGCCGATCACACCGCTTCCCACAACGAGCAAACTTTCAGGCAGATCCTTCAATTCAAAAATACTCTCATGCGTCAGCACGCGCTCACCCAGACTCTGATAAGGCTCCGGAATCAAAGAGACCGCGCCGGCCGCAACGACAAACGCGCGGGCCTCCACAACAAGCTTTCCCGCCTGCACGCGGTCCGGGCCTGTAAAAACAGCTTTTTCGCGGATCATCTTTCCGTCATTTTCCAGAGGACCGTAAGCTTTCATGACAGAAGCGACAAAACGGTCCCGTTCCCGCCGCACGCGTTCCATAACTTTGACACCATCAACAGCCAGGGATGTTTCAAGACCAAAAAGAGAGGCTCGGCGCACATGCTCGGCGGTTTCCGCTGCCGCAATGAGAAGTTTGGAGGGCATGCATCCCGAACGGGCGCAGGTTGTTCCGAGGGGGCCGGGATCGATCAATACGGTTGAGGCGCCTGCTTTTTCAGCTGCCCGCCGGGCAGCCAAGCCCGCTGTACCGCCGCCAATGACGGCAACGTCCACCTTTTTCAGACTCATAGCAGAATCCTTTCACGAGGGAGAGGGGAGGCGTTCACGCTATTTTACGTCATTCAGGAGATGGATGAAACCAATAATACTGCGGACATCAAGATCAGCACGATCTTTTACTTAAAGAGTTTCCTGAAGCCAGTTCAGAATATGCGTGACCGTGGCTTCACGGTTCTTGAGTATCAGGTATTCCGCGTGAGGCCCGCCCTCAATCATCGCGAGACGCTTTTTACTTTGCGCTGCTTCGTAAAGACGCTCGGAATGTTCAGGCTTGATCAGCCAGTCCTTCGTGCCGTGCAGAAAAAGAATCGGGGCCGTCACTTTTTCAACACAGGAAATCGGTTTGTCTTTCTTGAGCCAGAAGGGTCCCGGCCGGACCCCTTTGCCGTAGCGCCCTTCCCCGACCAGATTGTAAAAAATATCGTGATCTGGTTCGAGCTCCCAGAACCGGTATTCTATTTTTTCAAACTCCGTGGGCGGGCTGACCGCGATCACGGTTTCCACCTGAACATCGGGCAGCGAGGCCGTGATAATGCTGGTCGCCGCGCCCAGAGAAAATCCAATCAGCCCAACGGAACGGTAGTCTTTGCGCAGATAAGCAATCACAGCTTTTAAATCCAGATACTCCTTCGCCGTCCAGTAAAACAGTCCCGGGCTTTGACCATGTCCGCGAAAATCCATGACCGCGACATCATAGCGTTCCGACAAAATCCCGGCCAGCTCCTTCAGCAGCACCGCGGATTTGCTGTTAAAAAATCCCGGCGCGATGATCACCGCTTTTGAGTGTCCACTCTTGTAATGATCAAGGAAAACTTTCTGCCCGTCTTCACTCATCACGTGCATATTCACGACTTCTGTTCTGGGTTTCACGGAAAGGATGTCTCCAACCGCGGGCAGCGGAGCTTCATTGACAAGACATTGAATGGTCTCGCGCATATAATCCGTAATTCTCCGGCAAACGGCCTTGGAATTCCCCGCGTACTCTTCAAGAAACCAGTCAAGCGAAACGGGTTCACCGGCCCGCACGACCACAGAACGCCGGCCAAGCGCGGCGGGGCGTTTGACTCCCAGAATCTCTCTTTCAAGTTTAATCACACTTTCCGCCAGTCGTTCAAAAGTTGGATCCTCCATGTGATACTGAGGCGCCCAGCCCGCGAACCAGATCGTTCTTTTGAGCGTGTCCAGATCGCGGCGCAATTCCTTCAAACGCTCACCCTCGGGTTTCGGCTCGGCCTGCATCTTCTGGCGGATATCAAAAGCGAGTTTGTTGGCGCGGTCTGTCAGCTGGCGCGAGGGCGTCTCCCAGATCTGCGTGTATTTTTTTTCAAGATTCGTCAAAGCCGTGTCTCTCCAGACACGCACTTCGTCGCTGAACTTCGTCCATTGAACGGCAAAGTTCCTTGCTCTGTCCGCCATCTGGTAACGTTCCATCACATGATTAATGAGAAGATTCAGCCGCTCCTGGATTTTTCCGGTGCGCGGTCTGATCCTGAATTTTTCTTCCAGCTTTTCCAGCCGCTTCCGGAGGACGTCCGCCACGGGTTCTTCATAGCGGTATTTCAGACTGAGCGGAATCACATAAACCGAGGCCCGGGGGTCTGCGGTTCGCATTTCCTGAAGCGCCTGAAAACCCAGATAGACCGCGCCTGTTTTGAAGGGCTGCACCTCGTCATTAAGGTAAAAGATTTCCCCTTCGGGGAACATCACCAGAGACTCGCGCCGGCTTTTTACTGTCTCGACCGCATAGAACCTGGAGCGCTCGTCGCTCGCGCCCCGCACCACAGAAAAACAGCCGATTCTTTCCAGCCAGAAACCGGCAAAGCCGCGCATTTCTTCAAAAGCTTCCTGATTCACCATGAAGCGGAATCTTTTCTTCCCCCGTCGGGCGGCTTCCAGCAGCACACGGATATCCATCTCGTCCGTGTGATTGGAAACGACAATCAGGCCGGAACCTTTCGGAATACTCCTGAGGCGCAGTCGAGACTCCGCGTCGAGCTCAACGCGGCATCGCCATTCAAGCATGAGCGCGTTGTAGAGAAAATACGGCAAGGTTACCCACTTACGGGGTTTCGCGGGATAAAAACGAGGCATGCTTTGTCACTTTCCAGGTAACGCTTCAGGACGCGGCAACACGCCGCCGCCCTGGATCCATAAGGGTTACATTCTCTTCAGGATTGTTTTAAGGCGCGGTGACTCCCATCACAAAAGGGCTTATTCTTGGACTCGCGGCAGCCGCACCAGGCAACTTTTTTCGCTTCCGTAATCTCAACGATCACGGGCGATTTTCCGGCAGCCTTGGTTTTGTGGCTTCCGTCGCAGTAAGGCTGGTTAGCGGATTCTCCGCACGAACACCAGGCTTTACGTCCGCAGGCTTCTTCCCTCACATAAGGCGCATTCTGAATTCCGCTCATCAAAGTTCCTTTCTGTTTGATTCCGTGAATAGCTGTTAATTTATTATTCTGTGCCCGCAATAAACTTCGCGATGACGGCGACAAATTCCGGACCGTAGGCATTCTGCTTCTCCGCGCCGACACCAAACACATCCAGAAGCTCGCCCATCGTCACTGGTTTTTTCACCGCCATATCCAGAAGCGTTTTATCCGAAAAAATAATATACGCGGGCTTGTTTTTCTGCCTCGCGATCTGCGAGCGTTTCGCGCGCAGGCGGTCAAACAGGATCTGCTCCTCATCGCTCAGGGTCTGATCATAAAGAGCTTTTTTCTGTTTCGTAACCTTTTCTTTTTTCAGCGACACCGGCTTGGCAAGAATGACGGCGCTCTCCTCTTTCAAAAGCATCCTTCCCTTGTCTGTAAGCCCAAGCGTACCGTACTCGCCATCCCGCACAAGAAAACCCTGCCCCGCGAGCTGCTCAATCATGTACCTGAGAGAAGCCGCGGACTCCTCCGGCAGAAGACCGAAGACCGAAAGCTCATCATGTTTGAACTTCGTGACCTTATCCGTCACCTGCCCGCGAAGCACATCGGCAATATGTCCGCCGCCGAAACCCAGCCCGCTTTTGGAGCAGCGGGCAACGGCCGAAAGAATTTTGCGCGCAAGCGTCGCGGCATCTTCCGCGAACTCAAGCTCGCCCAGACAGTAATCACAGGATCCGCAATTCTCACGCTCGTAGACCTGATCAAAATACTCCGTCAGCACACGGTGGCGGCATTGCGGCCCGAGACAGATTCCGTACATGCGGTTGAGCTTTTTGACCAGCACATCGCGGTTGCTTTCCTGGCCGATGAAAAACATCCCCGTGCGGTAATCCTCCGCGCCAAAAAGCAGGTAGCAGGATGACGGCAGCCCGTCACGGCCGGCGCGGCCGGTTTCCTGGTAATACTGCTCCATATTGCGCGGCATCGCGGCGTGAATGACAAAGCGGATGTTGGAACGGTCAATCCCCATACCAAACGCCAGCGTCGCGACCATCAGATCGATCTCTTCCGAAGCGAAACGGTTCTGGTTCTCACTGCGCTGACTGTCCGTAAGCCCCGCGTGATAAGGGAGATTTTTGAAACCCTTCTCATTAAGGTGTTCCGAGACTCGGTCGACATCCTTGCGCTTTGCACAGTAAATAATTCCCGGTTCCTCCGGGTGGCGCGAAAGAATCTGTTCGAGCTGCGGCAGAAGGTTCGTGCGCGGGCGCATTCGGTAAGTCAAATTAGGCCGGTCCACATGTCCAATATGCAAAGCCGGTTTGGACAGTCCCAGACGCAGGACGATATCTTTCTGCACCTCGCTCGTCGCAGAGGCCGTGAACGCATGGACACCCGAGGCTGGAAACTCCTGCTTGATCATGGAAAGCCGGAAATAATCGGCTCGGAAGGAATGCCCCCATTCACTGATGCAGTGCGCTTCATCGATGACAAAAAAAGCGGGTTTCAGCTCCTTGAAAAGCTGAATCATTCCGCTCATGACAAGTCTTTCCGGCGTAATATAAAGAAGCTTTACGCTGCCTTCCCGCACGCGGGCGTTCACCTCGCGCGTTTCCTCCGCCGACAAGCTCGAATTCCAGAACGCGGCGGCAATCCCCATCGTGCGCAGACCATCCACCTGATCCTTCATTAAAGAAATCGTCGGTGAAATCACAATCGCCATCCCCTCGCTCATCAGCGCGGGCAGCTGAAAGCACAGGGACTTTCCGCCGCCGGTCGGCATCACGGTCAGAGAATCGCGCCCGGACATGACGGAGCCCATCGTCTCCGCCTGTAAAGGACGCAGGCTGTCATACCCCCAATAGTCTTTCAGAAGTTTCATTACCGCGGCATCCACAAGAAATCCTTTTTCTGAAGCGAGTTCTTTCGCGTAAGCGGCAAGTATAGCGGTTCTTCGCGTCAAACGATACCTGGACAATCACTGACATTATCGCCGAGTTCAACGCTTACTCAATTTATCGATTGCGATGGGGAAATGCTGGGGAAAGTGGAAGTTCACGCGAAAGTCATTCCCGGCGCGGTCAGAATTCTTGTTCCGGCCGGAAAGTAAAAACCCGCAGGATAGTAAATCGCAGCAGCCTAAGAGCCCCCCCTCGCCCCTCGCGGGTAGCGGCCTTCAAGGTGTCCGGGAGCTTCCCATTCATAATAGACCCCGCCATTCATCTCGACCTGGCGCGGAAGTTTCCCCCTGCTGCGCCAGTCTTCGGGGTAAGCTTTTATATCCGAGTAATGGCTGACAAGGCTTTTACGCGTCCTCTGTTTATCCACAACACGGCTTCCTCCATGCACCAAAGCCGAATGCCACAGAAGCACGTCCCCTTTTTTCGCTTCGAATATACGGGATTTCAGCCCCATGCGTTCACACGCGCTTTTCATGTGTTTCACCCACGCTTCGTGGCGAGAGGCGTCTTTCGCGGTATACGCAATGCGGCCATCTTCAAAATCAAACTTGGGAATACGGTGAGAACCCGGGTAATAAAGAAGAGGCCCGTTCAAATCGTCCGTATCCTCGCAGGCAACCCATGCCGCGGCAAGGTGCGACAGAATATCCGCCTGAACATACGCGAAATCCTGATGCGCGCCCTGTTCGCTGCCATGCTCAAAAAAAAGAGTCTGCATACCCACAGGTTTTTCATCAAAAACAAGCCGCATGAAATTCAGAATTCGAGGATGCATCATGATCGCGGCCGCGGCGCCGGACAGATTATGAAAATCCATAACGCGGCAATTACGTTTTTCCCCGCGCTCGCCGATGTCCGCCCAGAGAGCCGGGCTCTTCATCGGGACAAGCAGATGACAGTGCGGGCGTTCCCGCCAGGCTGTCTCATAGTCCTGAAGAAGCCCGTCGATCAGAGCAGAATCAACCGCACCCCGCCAGATCACGTAACCGTCACGGTTCCAGCTTTCAAGATCCCCGGCTTCTTCCTCGGAAACAGCGCCCGAGGAAAGCTTTTCGCGCAGCCTCTTTTTAAAATCCTTCCGGTCCGGCCACGGCAGACTTTCAGCCGGATAGTCCGGGAACCGGGAAAACCATTTTTTTAAAAGCGTCTGCATGTGGCTTTCCTAAACAAGCTGAGCGGGTTTCTTTTCGATCGTAAAAGCATATTTGACGGGATCTTCGCCGAGACCGATAAATTGAACATCAATGCCGTCCCGGGAAATCTGAAGGGACGTGAAACCGATGGCCGCGTAAGCGAAGCGCGTGTTCTCACCCCAATAGATATTGCGGGGCCGTGATCCAGCGCCGCTGATCACGTAATGAACACCGGACACCTCCCGCATAACTTCTATATTGTGGCTGTGCGCGGAAAGATAAAGAGGCACTTCGTATTTGATAAGCAAAGGTTCCAGAGCCTCCCGGACATTCCGGGTTTTGCTGCGGTGAAGTTTATCCCCTGTATAAACGGGGTGATGCCCGAAAACAATTTTCCAGTCCGCCTTGGAAGCTGAGAGTTTTTCTTCAAGCCAGGCGATTTGTTCCTTGCCCCCGCCCTGATGAACCGGCTGAGTATCCAAAGCGAAAAAATCGACAAGAGTGCCGTCTTCCAGGGTCTGGCTGAAAGTGTAATACCGCTCCGGCATTTTCCAGCGGCTGCTCACAGCCGTGTACTCCACCTGAGCCTGCGGATTGCGCAGATAATCATGATTGCCCAGCACGGCGTAAAAAGGAATCTCAAGAGAAGGCTGGCTGAAGACATTCTCAAATTTTGTTTTCCATTGGGAATCCATGACCGACCTCACTCCCGCACCGTAAAAATTATCCCCGAGATAGAGCACAAAAGCAGCCTTTTGCTTTTCCGCCGTTTGGGCCATGAGCTCAGCAAGTCTGTACTGTCCCTGATTTCCCGAACCCGCGCATCCGACCGCAAAAAAATCAAGGTAAGGCTTGTCCGCATGCCGTTGAAGAGGCTTAAACTCATGTTTATCTGGACCCGCGATAACATCGGCGGGTTTGTAGCTTGCGTATTGATAGGGCACAAAATAATGCGAGGCATTCTTGACGTCTTCGCAGCCTGTCAGCGTGAAGGCCGCGAGAACAAAGCAAAGTGATAACAGTTTCCGCCAGGGTGCTTTCATAAAAAGTTCCTTTTCATTCATGCGCTTATTCGCGTAAACGGCCGCGGGCAAAAATACGCGCGGGACTTCTGCGGCGCTGTTCCTTTTAAAATCAGTGAACCTCTCCTGCGGGCGAGTAAATACGGACTTCCGCGGGCGCCTTGTGAAGGGCCGCGAATTTCAGAATATGCGGGGCGGAGGACTTTAAGTGTGCCAGCACCACGGCATCGGGAAGCGGCGGGTTGAATTCGTAAATCACCACGGTCGGCGTAAAAGCGCCCACACGCTGGATGACGTACCAAACGCCCGCGGCTTCACCGCGGAACATCGGTTCATAAACCGTTTCATCATAGCGGCATTCGCTCTGGAACTGATGCTTCGCGAGGCCTTCCATTTCCGCCTTGCACCAGTTTTCTTTTTCAAACTTCCGCACCAGCGTCAGCGTAAGGCCGAATCCCGGCATGGGGTCAAGCCGCCGGGCCACAAGCGTGTAGCGGGTTTCCGCCGGTTTTCCGCAGGCCGCCAGGCAGACAGAAAGAGCTGTCAGCAAAACCGCCAGAGCGGCCCCGCGCGTTTCCAGAACTTTTCTTTTTTCTGTCATACAAAATCCCCTGCCTGTCCTGGCACCGCGTTCCGGCAAACCTGCCGTTATTTTTGTGCTGCGGGAATCTTAACGCCAGATCCGCCTTCATTCAAGGAAACAAAGCTCGGGCTTTTCGGGAAATATGCGGCCCTCCGTCAGTAAACTGCATGGACGGCCTCTTTCAGCAGATACCTCTCTGAGGTTTCCCTTGCTTGAGCTTCGCGGCAAGGTTAATATGCTTCAAGCTGTTTATCACCCCCCGGAAGGACTTTATGGCATTTAGACAGCTCTTCAGCAAAAAAAATTCCAGGTCTTCAGCCAATCCTGCTCCCGCAGTCCTTCCTTTCTGTCTTTTCGCTCAGCGCGGTTCCCATAGAAATAAAACCCATGGACGTAATTCTGCCGCCAGACAGCCCGGGGAATCCGTCTGATGCACAATACAAACCATCCTGTTCCCCGAATACTGGCCGTTGACGACAGCAACGAAATTCTCGATCTCTACAGAGAGATCCTGAAGGATGACTATAAGTTCTCCGCCGTCAGCAGCGCCGCCGCAGGCCTCGATCTTTTAAAGAAAAACGATTACGACCTGATTATCAGCGACATCGCCATCCCGGGCATGAGCGGGATCGACTTCGTCAGAGAAGTCCGCAGGGCGAACAAACTGATTCCGATCATTCTCGTGACGGGCCACCCCACGGTGGGTACCGCGATCAAGGCTGTAGAATTAGGGGCGCTGCGTTATTTGACCAAGCCCATCGATGTCCGTCTTTTCCGCGATACAGTCGCTCAGGGAATCAGCCTTCAGCGCATGGGCAGCATCCGTGAAGAAATCGACACGCTGATGAGTGAAAAATCCTCGGACAAAGAGGCTAAAGGTATCGATCACCAGTTTGATCAGGCTCTTGCTTCTCTCTGGCTCGCTTTTCAGCCGATTGTCAGCTGGTCAGGACAATGCCTCAAAGGCTACGAAGTGCTCGTGCGCAACGATGAACCCGCGATGGTTTATCCGCCCAAGTTTTTTGAAACCGCGGAAACTCTCGGAAGAACAACCGAGCTCAGCAGGATCATCCGCTCAAAAGCCGCGCTCGCCGTGGCGCAGCTGCCGCCGAAGGTCAGTCTTTTTGTGAATCTTCACGTGCGGGATCTTCAAGACCCTCAGTTATACGCCCCGGATGCCCCGCTCACGAAGGTTTCTTCCCGCGTCGTGCTGGAACTTTCCGAACAGCTGAACCTGGAAACCGTGGATGAGCTGAGAAGCCAGATGGACCGTCTTCGGGGGCTTGGTTACAAGATCGCGATGGATGATCTGGGCGCGGGACACAGCGGGCTGGCGGCTTTCGCGAAAATTGAACCGGATATTGTCAAACTGGATATTCAGCTGATCCGCGACGCGGAAAAAGAGAAAACAAAGCTGAAGCTCATCGCGTCTCTTCTGGACATCTGCAAGGAATTAAACATCGCCTGCATCAGTGAAGGCGTCGAGACGCCGGAAAACTGCCGCGCGCTGATTGAAAAAGGCTGCGATCTCTTTCAGGGCTACCTCTTCGGAAAACCCGACCGCGCGCTCAAGCCTTTCTTCGCGCCCTTCTAAAAGGCCGGCGCTTTCTTCCCGCTCATCCAATCGCAAAGGGCCTCCGCGGCGACCCGGTGCCCGCGGGGATTGAGATGATGGTCTTTTTTCCAGAACAATGCCTCGTCCTGATTGTTCATCGCGTCCGCGAGGTCCAGATACGCCACGCTATTTTCTGACAGCTTTTCTTTCAGCGCGTTTGTGAGATTCTTATTGATCGTGAGATCCTGCGCCGTCAGGCTCAGTCCCGCTTTCAGTTCATCCAGCACGGCCTGATCACGCGCCCATTCCACATCGGCCTTCGCGGGCAGCAGCACCGCCAGAAAAGAAATCCCGTTTTCTTCACACAGGGTTTTGATTTCGGCAAAATCTTCGGCAGCAGACTCAAGCACAGGCCCTTTCATCTGCGGAAAAAACCTGAAATAGTAAATCTGGTTTATGGATTGCGCGAGCGCGAGACCGCCGGCTTCGCTTTGTTTGTAGAGAGGTCTCGTGTAATCGTCGCTGCGCAAAACCTTCATGCCGCCGGCCTCCAATAAACGGGCGGTATCCAGAAAATCATTTCCCGTGTAAACGGCCGCAATAAAAACATCCGGCTTCAAATAGAGGTATTTCTTCAAAAATCCCAGGTAGTTGCGGAACGTGTAGTAGCCCGTACCGCCATTAAGCACTTCGTACCGCCCGTCTCCCTTTTCATTCAGCATGTTTTCCAAAAGATTCGGAAATGATTCCCCGTTATTGACGACACCGTCCGTGTGAGAATCTCCCGTCACCAGAACCCTTACGGTTCCCGAGGGTCTTTCCGTCTCTGTATCCTGATCTTCACGGAAACCAAGATTGTTTGTTTTGAGAAAAATTTTCCGGCTCTCGTACTCGGGCCAATCATAAATTCTTTGGGCATTCGCCTGATGCACATGTCCGGCCGTTTCATCCGCCTTGTAATAGTCGCTCTCGCTTTCAAGAAAATGGGCGCGGACATCAGGAGCGGTCGACAGAACAAACAAAAACATCAGGACGCTTAAAGTCCGGGCATTTTTTTTCATGGACGAAGTATATGTCAGTCTCTCTGACCGGATCAACGGCAAAGGCGGGCGGGTTTCCGCCCGGAAAATTCCGCGACCGATCCCTTCCCGCAGAACAAAGAATCTTTCTTGAAGTTTACCGCTTTTTCTTTATATTAATTTCAAATCTATGAGAAACCTCCCCCTGGTTTTCAGTCTCGCTTTCTGCCTGTTGCTGCCCCCGCACACTCAAATCGTGCACGCCAAAGAAATCTCGCTGCGCGGCGCGGAGCTTGAAGAAACCCGTTTCTGTGATCCGCTTCGAAGCGCGGTTTCAGGTTTCACCTACGTCCCCGCGAAAATCCTCGACGGCACACTTTATCTCACCGGACGGACTGCCGCCGAACTCAGTGATGAAGACTTCATCCGCAGGGTCAAGGACGTCCTGTATTTCTATGACGAGAAATTCATGTGGTACCCCCTCGTTGATTTCAATTCAGGTTTCCGGACAAGTTACGGCGCGGGCCTGAACTTCAAGGACGGAAACTGGAGCATCAAGACCAAAGCCCTCGTCAACGATAGTGATTATCATTCCGCCAGCGCGGAAATTAAACACACGGGCACTCTCGGGGATCTCGAATGGGATAACTCTCTTCTCGCGCTGACCAGCAAGGAAGATGACCGGCGCTTCTACGGACTCGGCGCCGACCCTCGCGGGGACCCGCGCAACACTTTCACCGGCGACAACGATTACGGCCTGTACACCGAATCACGCCGCAAGCTGCAATGGGAAAGCTCGCTTTACGGCACGGGGCGGAACCTTGGTCTGACCTATCTCGGTTACTATCAGCGGCGAGCCTTTGAAGACGGCGGGCAGGGCAGCAATGATGTCCGTGAAGTCTTTGATCACTCACGCATTCCCGGCTTCAACGCGCCCGTGCGCCAGCTTTACAATGAACTGGCGCTTGAATGGGATACCCGTGATCGTAAATCCATGCTTTCTCCGGGCTTCCGCTCTGAAATTTACTCGGGCTTCTCCGCGGGTCTGGGTCATCACGGCACAAATCTTTTCCGCACAGGCTTTGACGGCGCGGCCTTTATTCCCGTGATCCGTAAAAACCGCCTGCTGGTCCCGCGCGTGACCGGCGATCTTGTTGAGAATTTAAATGACAATCCGATCCCCTTCAGCGAATACCCGCGCCACCACACCTTCCGCGGCGTATCAACGCGCGAGATCATCCGCAGCGAAAGGGTTTCTCTCGTCCCCTCGATCGAATATCAATTTCCGCTTTCGCATATGCTGGGCGCGCACCTGTTCTTCGACACGCTGTTCGTCGGGCCGCAGGCAGGTTCGATGCGCTGGAATGACGGCTTGTGGGCCGCCGGCGTGGGGCTGGATCTTCATTACTTCAAGCATGAGCTTGGCCGCGTTGAACTTGCCGGAGGCTCTGAAGGTTTTCAGGCCAAGGTCACCCTCGGCACGCCGCTTAAAACCAATCACCGGAAGGACTGGTGAGATGACCGCTTCAAAAGTTTTCGGCTTATCGGTTTTTCTTTTTCTCGCGCTGGCTTCCACCGCCTTCGCCCGCCACTACCGTTTTTCCGACGCGCCGCCGGTCACCAACGCGGATGACACCCGCCCGTCTCCGGTTCCGGCATCAAGCGGTGAGTTTAAGTTTGTGGAATACGCGGTGACTTCTTCGGTCCGCTACCCGCTTGTTGATTTTCTCGACGCACGCCGCAAACAGCGCTCCCAGGATGTGAATGCTCTGGATCAGGTGCCCGCTTCCTCGTGGTACACGCCCCGCCTCGGAACAAGAGACGTGACGCCTGACGAACTTCTCAAAGGCCCCGAAGTTAAAGGGCCGCCTCAGGCTCCCTACACCATCATCAAAGCCAAAACCAAGGGCAACAGCCCGGGCTTCATCATCAAGGATTCACGCGGCATCAAATACCTGATCAAATTCGATCAGAGCGAATATCCCGCGCTTGAAAGTTCCGTCAATTTCATCGTGAACCGCATCTTCTGGGGGCTTGGCTATTTTGTTCCCGAAGATTTTCTCATTCGCTTCAATCCCGCGGATGCCAAAACCGGCGAAGGCCTTTCTCAGGATGACATCGACGAAGTGTACGCGTTTTCACACGCGGAAGAAGACGGCACTTACCGCGCCGTCGCGAGCGGCTTTCTGGAGGGCATCGTGCTGGGGCATATCGCGCAGCGGGGTGTGCGCAAAGGCGATCTCAACGACACCATTCCCAATGAAAACAGGCGTACTCTTCGCGCCCTGCGCATGATTTCCGCGTGGCTCGGCAATTCCGGCTTTCGCAGCGACAACACGCTGGAAGTTTACTCGGGCACACCCGGAGAGGGTCACACTCTCCATTACATTCTGGATTTCGGAGAAAACTTCGGCGTTCATGGACTTGAAAAGGGGCGCGCGTGGGACGGCTTTGAGCATTTCTTTTCCTGGGGCGATACCGCGCGGCGTTTCGCGGGGCTGGGAATTCCCGTCAAAAGATGGGAAGATTACAAAGTCGATCCGGGCAGCGCGACCGCCCACTTTGAAGCCGATCTCTTTGAACCCGGAAAATGGAAAGAAACCACGCAGTTTCTGCCCATCCGCTCCAGCCAGCCGGACGATGACTACTGGGCCGCGAAACTGATCGCCGCCGTCAAAACGGAACATCTTGAAGCCCTGTTCAGCGCAGCCAAACATCCCGATGAAAACTACACACGCGAAGTGATGGAAACCCTGACCGAGCGCCGTGAGAAAATTCTCGCCTACGCCTTCAGCCGCGTATCCGCTCTTGAAGCCGTCGGTCTAAATGAAAACAGTCTGACATTCCGGGATCTCGGTGCGGAGCATGGTTCAGCAAGTTCAGAATACCGCGTGCGTTTTTTAAACACCAATGGTAAAAAGATCATGCCGAATGCCGACATCGCGTCCGGAAGTATCCTTGAAGTTTCCACCGCAGAGGCGCTCAAAAAAGCAGAAGGCTATCTTATCGTTGAAATCACGGCACTTCGCGGCGGCAAAGCCGCGCCGCGCTCGGCCGAGTTCCACATTCGTTCAGACTCCGGCACCCCCAGAATCGTCGGAATCGTACATTAAAGCGGGGTTCGAGGTCCTCTCCCGTGACCGACACCTGTTTTCATCCGTTTCGCACAACCCAAAGGTCCCCATGAAAAATACACGGTACTTTTTAAGCCTCTTTCTCCTGACACTGACGCTCACCACCCCGTTTTCTCCGGCTTTCGCCGAAACGCTCACGCGGGAACAGGCCATTGAAATGAAAACAAGAATGCGGGATGAAGACCTTAAATTTCAAAGCCGCCTGAAAGAAAGGCTGACTCTGATCAATAAAGAAACCTGGGACAAAATGATGGCTCTCAAGGAAGAACTGGACGGCCGGAAGAATGGATCGAACGATCCCAAACAGCACAAAATTTATGAACGCGAGTACAGCGAGAAAGTAAAAAAAGTGAGGGCTGAGGCGGGCGCCGCAAAATACGCGGCAAAAGAACAGTTAAACCACTACCGCGAGTTCAATAAAGAACTCATTCAGAAAAGCTACAACAAGGAACCCGAAAGACTCGACGGCGAAGCGGGCTTTCGCGGATAGAACCGGGCTCTATATTTTACGCGCGAGCTTTCAGGCGCCGCGAGGCCCGGCCCACGATAAAATTCTCCTTAAACTGGATAAGCGCCGGAAGCACGATGACGGACGCGAGAAAACAGCTCGTGAATCCAAAGAAACCTAAAAGCCCGACAGAAGCCATGCCTTCGTGGTTCGCCCAGATCAGACTCGCGAAAGCGGCCATGGCAGTCAGCGAGGAAAGAATGACACCCTTTCCGGTGTTCCAGATCGCGCGCAGGAAATTACCGCCGCGCCGGGCCTGGTAACTGCTGTAAATGTAAATCCCGTTATCAATCCCCGCTCCAAGCACACTCGGAAGAATCGCGACATTCAGGTAATTGAATTTAAAACCAGCCGCGCCTGCCATGCCGATCATCCACAGAAAGGCCAGAAAGATTGGCGTGAGAACCCACAGCACGTGTGAAGGCCGCCTGAAATGCAGAAACAGAATCGCCACCACAAGAATAAGACTCAGCCCCATCGAACGCGGTGAATCGCGTTCCAACAGCATCAGAATATCCGCGTAAATCACAGGCTCTCCCGCGGCACGAAGCCCCCCGGGCGCCGGAAAAGCCCGCAGTTCTTTCACGAACTTCTTGGCGACCTGTCCATCCAGAATGCTGTCTTTGGGAAACACATAAACCGCCGATATGTTCCCCTCCAGATCTTCGTACTGCCGTTTCATACCTTCCGGAAGTTCTTCCCACTTGAGTTCTGTCGCGCCAAGCTGCGCCTTGAGTTCATCGATTTTTTTACGCGCGTCACCCTCCAGCTTTGAAAGCAATGGCTCCTTGGCCGTGATGAGGGCTTTAATCCTTTGAAGGATCTCAATTTTTTCCGGCTGGCTTCCAGGCACATGCGACATCAGGGAGGCCGCGAAATCAAAAGTCGTGTCTGGTGTTTTATCGATGTAATCATTGATTTGGGCCGCAAGAGCGACCGCGTCCGCGCGGTTTTTCGTCATGAAGGCGGCAGGCGTCAGCTCTACGCCAAAATGTTCATACACGCGAAGGGCCAGCTTGATGCCCTCATCCTTGGCCTGCAGATTCGCGAAGTTGTAATCAAAACGAATGTTGCGTATCTCATAAATCGAATAAGCCGAAAACAGAAGACTGGCCGCGAGCACGCTTATAATCACAGGTCCGGGAACCCTGAATTTTTTGTGAACTTTCGGTTCTTCTTCCTTTTTGGGCGGAAAGCGGTGCTCCATCACAATCATGAGGCTCGGCATTCCGTAGTACACGACCAGAAACGAAAGCATAATGCCTACACCGGAAATAATCCCGAAGTGACGGAACCCCTCAAAGGGACTGATCGCGAGCGAGAAAAACGCGATCGTTGTCGTCAGGCAGCTGGTAAAAATAGGGCGGCCCACCTCGGCATAGGTCTGCTCCACCGCTGCGGCAGAATCTCTTAGAAGTTTATAGTGGTGCGAAAGAGCGATCCTGAGATGGATCGCGTAATCAATGCCCATCCCCAGAAGGATTCCAAACAGAAACCCCGAGATCAGGTTCAGATAACCGACCGCGAGAAAGGCGAACGCGCACGTCCACAGCATCACGATAACGATCGGCGCGTAGATATAAAACAGAGAGCGCAGGCTGCGGAAACCGATGATCATAATCAGGCCGATCATCGCGGCCGACAACACGCCCGTTCTTTTCAAATCGCGGCTGATCGTGCGGTACTCGTCATAACGAACCTTGTAGGGACCGGTCAGCGCCAGATCAAGACCGGACTGACCGCCCATTTCGGTTTTTACTTCCTCAAACGAAACGCGCATTTTTTCGAAAAGTTTTTCGGAGCTGACAAAATCACTCATCGGATGTTTGGGTTTAATCAGCACCACCTGCATAAACGAACCCGCGTGCTTCGAGCTGAATCCCCCGATGCGCGAGATCTTTCCTTCCGTCGTGTAGTTTTTCATATCGAGGACAGGCGCCTCTTCTTTGAGCAGATCAAAGTAGAAGGGGTTGGAACTGCGCCGGTGAAACGCGACGATATCTTTTACATCACGCTCAAGCTTATCCACGCTCTTCATATCGAGGAACAGAAGTTTGCGGTCCTTGAAGGCCGGCACATCGGTGCGGTTGTTGACATAACCAACCTCAGGATAGGCGCCGACGCGCTGCGCGAGTTTCTCCGCGCCGAGCCTCGCGGTTTCCGCGTCTGGAGATTCCATCACCGCGATCAGATAGGAGGACCCGCCGACATGGCCGTTGAGTTCCTTGAGATCAAGAATGCTCTGGGTCGACGCGGGAAGCAGATCCATGAAGTTCGCGCGCAGCCTGAGGTGACTGGCCAGAGGCACGGCAACGGCGGTGAGAAGCCCCATGAAAAGAAGAATGCGGCCCGCGTAGCGGGACACAAAACGGGCCTGTCGGCTTGAGAAACTCGGGTGCGGATTGACCTCGGTGTTCAAAATAAGCCTGTCAGAAAAAAGAGGTTAAGGAGACGGAGCGCATCCGCTGGGGAAGGATACGATGAATATACGGCAAAAGACAAAACCGGGCAACAGGCAAGTCTGCCCGGTAACTTTCCTGGTAGTCTGGTTCGAGTTTACAGCTCTGCCCCGTCTATTTCGCGATCACCATGACAAAGGTCAGGATCGTAACGGCCGTACCAATAACGGCAAGAAGCAGAATCCAGCTCAGAGTGCCGGCGTTCTTCTTCATCTGGCGATTAATATCCTCAAGTGAGTGATGCAAAGCCGTAAAGTCATTGTGATTCGACATAAGAGCCTCTCTCTGTGTTGGGAACCGCTTGAAATGAAGTACGACAATCTAAAACCCTGTAATCGCGGAGCGGTTCTTAGTTTATTAACGGCCGGAAAGACGGAATAAACAGCAGAGAGTTGCGATAGATGATGCTGCCACATAAATAAAAGAAAGCCGCCGGGAATTGCCTGGCGGCTTTCCTGTTTTACACGGATTCTGTTTTTTACTGGACTGCTGTATGGCCGATAGACGGGTGCATCACATACACATAGCGGCTTTCGATCTCAGGCGCCGTCGCGACGTAGTTGTTATAACGGGTCTGAGCCAGGCTGTCCGAAATACCGACACCCTGGAAATCCGCAAGCGTCAAATCTCTCGTGATCCTCATCTTGTAAGGAACCAGCGTCGGATTGGGAAGAGGCTTATCAAGTTCTCTCTGGTAATCGGTGTAGTAATCAGAGATCACACTGGGCTTGGTGCCGCCCTTCTGCTGAAAATCCCCGCGCGACAACTCCTGAAGCTCCGCCTCAACAACCGTCCCGGTATAAATAGGCCCATCGTCAAAATAGGACGTATAAGTCGTTGTTGTCGTCGTGGTTGTTTTAATCGTGTCCGCGAAGGCCGGTAATCCGCCCGCCGCGATCAACAGTGAAAGTACTGCAAGTGTTCTTAATGGGGTATTCATAGACTCTCCTGAAATATTTATTCCTGTGCAGCGGAAATGGTTTCAATTTCTGCTATCTGAAACCGTCTTTTGCATTCGGCCGCACAGAACTGTGAGAAACGCTTAAATGCTTACAAATCAGCATAAGCTAATGGAGAGCGAGGAGATATGGGGTATTACCCGCGCAGAAATGCGAAGCATTTCTGCAGCAGGTGAATTATTAATCCCATGCTTCTAGGGATTAATAATTCATCGTAAACATTCTTGCATTTAAATATTCAGATCCAAAAACTTTCCCAGTACGCCTGGTTCGTACGATGAATTGATAATTCCTTAAAACCGGAATTTTCAATTCACCTAATGCCGAAATGCAAAAGCATTTCGGCTACACACTAACAACTGCATACGCTTCAATATACGCCTCACCAAGACAGCCGTAGTAAGACACGCTGCGGGCTTCAAAATCAACTTCATACCGGACAACCCCGGCCTTCCATGCGGCGGCGAGAAATTCGGGAAAGGTACTGTTGCCGGACTGATCCGCGCGCAGAGCACGAATCAGCGCTTCCTCATCAAACGCGGGAACCTCCGCGGCACCGGTGAAAAGCGGCGTTCCCTGCATCACCACAGGCCCGAGCTTCGTCAGGTAAAGACTCTCGCACGCGGGCAGAGTCCAGAAATTGCGCGTGACACCCGCCGCACGCAGCGTCTCCGCGAGGTACGGAAATCCCCCGACTTTCGGACGAATCGTGATGGCACGTTGAATGGCTTCCTGCAGATGGGTGACGGCTTGGGTCATGGCATGGTCCTTAGAAACTTTAACGTTTTAATATTTAGTCGACTTGGTTAGCGGTAAGAAACATCGACTTCTCAAGCGCGGCGAAAAAGTCCTGATACGTCTCAGGCGCTTCCACAGCTTTGTAACCATACTGCGCGTTCGCCCGCACGATCATCTGGGTCTCCCCTTTGGGCCGCACGGTGACGGTAATCTTGATGGCCTCGTTGGAATAAAACTTGGTGCCCGTCACGGAACCCAGCACAAGGTCCGCGTTCTCAATCAGAAAATCCAGATCCTGCAGCGTGGCGATCACTGTTCTCATCGTCTTTTCTTTGTCCGCCGTATCGAAGGAGCGGGACTGAATGCTTCTCAGGGCCACCTGGCTTTGATCGGACTCAAGTACCTGACGCGGTGTTGTGGTCGCGCATCCGGCGAACGCGATAAAGACCAGCAAAAAAGCCGCGCGGTTGAGACTTCTCATATTTTCTGCTCCTCTAAAAAGACCGACTTGGAAAGTTTATCAAAGAAGCCTTCATAAAGATCCGGTTCCTTGAGCGTTTCAATCCGGCTCATCTGGCCCGACATGTTCCAGACCATCCGCTGAAACGTGGCGCGCACCAGCATCTTTCCCCCGTCATGGCTTTTCCTTGTCACAATCGACGCGCGGATCTTCTGGTTCTTCTCCACGTTATTATAATAATTGTAGCCACCGCCGTACCCGCCCGAACTGCCGAAAGCCGAAAGCGCGGTCATCAAGGTCGCCGTCATGATCTGACCGCCGTTGTCCACTTCACGGTCCTTTGACGCAAAGATCACACCCAGCTTTGTCTCACCCCGATCAATTGTAAAACCGAGATCCTGAAGAACACCCGAACAGGCCGAGAGGATTTTTTCTTCATCGACTGTCGCGTACTCGCGGGTTTGAAGCTGACGGTTGGCAAGCTGTTCAGGCGGCATTTTAAGAATGTCAGGGGGAACGGTTACGCAGCCCGCGAGCGTCACACACGCCGCGAGAAGCCCCGCCAACCTGACAGCGCCAAACGTCTGCATAATCTCTCTAGAACTTCGTGGAATGGTAAGCGAAGTCGCGGACCTTACCGGCTTCGTCAAACTTCACAACCACGGTCAAAGTGCGCTGCTGTTTTGAAATCGAACCGGCATCCTTGGCAATCCCGAGCAGGATCAGCGTCGCGTAACCCGAGCTTGTCGAATAAGTCACATCGGAAGCGACCTTGTCATAAACCCACACCTCGCGGCGAAGCTCGTCGGTCGTAACAACATTGGGCGAACCCAGCACCTGGATCACATCCGCCGAAGCCATCCCCACGCGAATCTCGCGCTGGACCTTTCCGACCGTAAGAGTGTCACTGCTGTCATCCTGAACCAGCGAGCGGTGTTTGGCGGCCGAGGTACAGCCCGCGGCGAGCATGGGAACAAGAAGCATCACGATAAAAGCTTTCATTGGAATCCTCCGTTTTTGGCTATGAGAATAAAGGCATGCGAACAAACCCCGGAACCGGGCACAAGAAAGACGGACCAGCCCGTCTTCTATTCATTTCCGGGGGAAGCGTAGGATGAGTATAAAGTTAAGAGGGGTGGGTGGCTAATGAAAAAACGGGGTTTTCAGCTGACGCAGACGGTGCCGTTGAATGTGTTGTGCCCTGCTATACGGGTGTGCCCCCCAAGGGGTCTGACCCCTTTAATTTTATTTATGCGCTATTTAAAAGGGGTCTGACCCCACAGTGATTTGCGAATAGCAGGAGTATAGAATAATCTTTGGGAAACGATCAATGCTTAAGACCTTTTACGTGTGCACTTTCGGAGGCGGTCCCGGAACGGAATTAAGAAAGTCCTTTAACGGCTTCAGAAACGGCGTCTTCCAGGTTGGGGTATTGATGGACTAAAACACCTTTGGCATCGAGCACGGAAATCGTATTCTGATGAATAAATACACCGTCCGCGGCTTCTTTAAAGTTAAAAGCGATAGCCGCCGTGAGTTCTTGAACATTATCCTGGTTTGAGGTCAAAAGCAGCCAGTTGTCTTTTCCAATTCCGTGAGTTCTGACAAAATCCCTGAGAGACTCCGGAGTATCCCTCTTGGGATCCATTGAAAAAAGAACAAAGCCGATTTTTCCGGCAGCTTCCGGGGGTAGCTGCTGTTCTATTTTTTTCATCGCCTGAACAATCAAGGGGCAGGCACTGGTACAGCGGGTATAGACCATCGCAAAAATGCGCACCTTCCCTTGCAGGGATTCAAGAGATTGCTTTTCGCCGTATTGATTGGTCCATTCCTGCTCAAACTGGTAAAGCGAGTTATCCGGAAGCTCGGCAGATAAAACAGGCATGACTGCGGCCAGAAGAAAAAACGCGGCGGTCAAAAGTGATTTTTTCATGACTCTCCTTTTGCGCATCGAAAACCTAAATCTCTGATTGTGTAGCTTCCCTTGAGGCTGCTTCGGAATGCGAAACGCATGAAGGAAGCATAGTCCCCTGGATCTCCCGACGATCCTGTGCCGCCCGCGCAGAATAAATCTTCCGGAAACTCAGAGCTGCTCGAGCGGCCGTCACTTTTCGGAACCGAGTTAAAATCAAAAACCCATTCCCAGACAAGCCCGTGCATATCAAATAGACCGTACTGATTCCTGGCACCTTTCGCCACTTCAGGCAGAGGCTCTTTGCCGGGTCTGGAATACCAATTCAAAATGCCGGCCTGATTATCATTCGAGGCATCCCCTCGCTCGCCGCTTCTCTTCCCCTCAAGCGCGGCGTACTCCCATTCCCGGATCGAGGGCAAACGCTGCCCACGCCATTCGCAATAAGCCTTGGCCGCGAACCATGACACATAAGTTACGGGAGCCTGTTCGGATTGAACCTGTTCATCGGCCTTCCAGTTTTTAAGATAATCAGGGTCGGCAAAAAGTCTTTTAATCTTAGACTTGCGCCACGAAGGATTCTTTTTTACAAATTCCAGATACTGGGACTGGGTGACAGGTGTCATATCAAGATGAAAAGACCTCACTTCGACGGGCTTTTGGTCCGCGTCAAAAAACGGCACGTATTCCCCTTGCGGAATACGCGCCGTTCTGACCTCGTCCAGACTTTGACACGAAGAAAGTAAGAGTAAAAGCGCGGCAGCGCTAAAACCTCGTATCATCATTTTCAGGAATTCTCGACTTTCCCCGCTTTTCTGGCCTCTGCGACTTGCTCAGGCGTAATCTCATGCCCGGCATTGCCCCAGCTGTTGTAAAGATAAGTCAGGATGTTCGCAGCCTCTTCATCGGCCAGCTGAAGCGCGGGCATCACGCTGTCATAGGTTTCTCCATTTACTTTCACGGGACCGCTCAAGCCATGGAGCAGCACACGGATCGCGCGATTGGGATCCGCATTCAGGAAGTCAGATCCGGCAAGCGGAGGAAACGCCGACGGAATACCCTGTCCGCCCGACTGGTGGCACGCCATACAGTTGGTTTTGTAGGCGCTCTCACCCAGTTTAATTCTCTCTTCTTTGCTGCTGGCTGAGGGACGTGATGAACTTTCCTGAAAGATGCTTTGAAGCGTCGACCCTTCAGGAAGATACACTTCATCGCCGATTTTCCCGGAATAAATTTCTTTGTTCTCAGGACCGCTGACTTTGAGCTGTGCTACGGCACCTTTGTTAAAAGCACGAAAGATGGAGTGATCCACGATAATGTAGGTACCGGGTACGTCTACTTTGAAATCGGTAATGGCAGAGCCGCCCGCAGGAACAAGTGTCGTCTGAATGTTATCAGACGCAGCTGTACCGCCCTCACCGTAAACCTTATCGAAAATTTCTCCGATAACATGAAAAGAAGACACCAGATTGGGGCCGCCGTTTCCGACATAAAGGCGGATCTTTTCGCCCACATTCGCCTGCAGTGCCGCATCACCCGACAAAGCGCCCACAGAACCGTTAAAGACAACGTAATCAGGCTGTTCCTTCAAGGCTTTCTCCATATCAAATGGCTGAAGGCCTGCCGTGCCGTACTTGTCCTTCGTATAGAACTCACTCTGCATAACATAGTACTCCCGGTCAACTTTTGGCAGTCCTTCTTCGGGTTCAACAAGGATCAAGCCATACATACCATTGGCGACATGCATACCTACTGGCGCGGTCGCGCAGTGATAAACATAGAGGCCCGGGTTCAAAGCTTTAAACGAAAAAATCGAAGTGTGCCCCGGAGCCGTAAAAGTCGAGGCCGCGCCGCCGCCTGGCCCGGTAACCGCGTGCAAGTCAATGTTGTGCGGCATCTTGCTGTCTGGATGATTACTGAGATGGACTTCGACAAGATCTCCTGTGCGGACACGAACAAAAGGCCCAGGCACGGTTCCGCCAAAAGTCCAGAAAGTATATTCCACACCGTCCGCCAGCCGCGCCACAAGTTCACGTGTTTCAATTTTCACAATCACTTTGGCGGGCTTCTTGCGTGTGATCGCGGGCGGCACTTCCGGCGCGTAAGTAACCACCGCCGTTTCTTCCTCCATAACTTCCTGCGCGCCCGCCGGCAGAGGCAATAGAAGCATTGCGCTTAGAAACAACATGAGATGAGAACGCATAAAAACTCCTTTTTAAAGTTGAAAAAACATTAAACCTTCTTCATTCAAAACAGCTTTCATCATCCGACAATAATCTGATTTTTACCCGCCTGCTTGGCAGCCAGAAGCATCGCGTCGATCTTCTCAAGAAAAAGTGCTTTGCCGGCACGGCAGGAGTCGTCAAACTCAACCAGACCGATACTTACCGCCAGGCCTCCCATTTCAGCCATAACGTTCTTGTGATAATTAATCAGGTTTTTCCTGATTCGATGAGCAACAATGAGCGCGTCACCGATCGTTGTTTCCGGAAGTATGAGCAGGAACTCATCGCCTCCATAGCGGCCGAGAATATCAATCGTCCGTATGCTGTCTTCGAGCAGCTTTGAGAAAGTCCGAAGGACCCGGTCTCCGGTAAGATGCCCATACTTGTCATTAATTTTTTTGAAATCATCGACGTCGATCATCATGCCGGAAAGGGGCCGGTTATAACGGGTTGCTCGTTCAAATTCCCTCTCCAGCTCAACAAAGATATGCCGGCGGTTATAGAGTCCCGTCAGGTCATCCGTGCGGGATTGTTTCTTAAACACCTCTTTTTCACACTCAGAGATGTCATCATCATTTTTTCTCTCGGTAACATCCTGCCAGACACCCACAAAATGAGTAATGACTCCGGAACGATCTTTCATCGCGCTGATGATGATCGACTCCCAGTATTCTTTCCCGTCTTTACGGACATTCAGCAGTTCTCCGCGCCAGGTTTTTCCTGCGGATAGAGTCCGCCACAAATCTTCATGCACAAGACGCGGTGTGCGCGAAGATTTCAAAACCCTCGGTGTTTTTCCGGCAAGCTCTGCCTGGGTATACCCTGTAAACTCCGTGAAAGCCGGATTAACATAAACAATCATCCCCTGGCGGTCCGTAATCAACATAGGGCTGGCGCTCGCTGTTACTGCTCGGCCAAGAAGCACTAAGAGTTCGTCTTTGATCATAAGTGAGCCGAAAGAGACCCGGCACCCCCTTCTTTTCCGTCATAAAACCCTATCTATAAATCTCAGTGATGCCCGCCGCAGCAAGTCTGATAACGTTCAACAGGTATGTTTTCCATCGCCAGGAACATCTCCGAGACTTCCTGTTCGCTGGACAATTCGTCAATAGCGGGGTAAAGAACCCTCTCTTCCTTACTGTTGTGCGCCGAAAGAATTTGGAGCAGCTCAGACTCCTCCTGCTCGCTGGACGGATTTGCCTTGCGCACCTTATCGTGAAGTCTTTCCAAAACAGCCCCAATAAGACGGTGTTCTTCCCGCATGACAAAAGTCGGGCCGCTGGCCGTCATGCCGGACTTGCGTTCAAATTGAGGAAATAAAATATCTTCCTCCCAGACGATGTGACGCTTCAAACCATTGTTAAACGCTTTAAAGAAGGGTTTCGCCTCCCCCATCGACCGCTGCTTTACTTTCTGGAATTGCGAGAAAATCAGGTCAAGCCGGTCGTGGTCCGCTTCAAAGTAAGATGTGATCGATTTTGTCTTTTCCATAACTCTTCCCCTTTAGACGATTGACTGTTTATATTTTGATCGATAATTGCGTGTAAAAAAAATTGGCATCATCGTTTCCGCCCGTGTCCTGAGCAAACGGTCCCGCAAAAAAATGAGAGTATCCGATAAGAGCCGAAAGGTATTTGTTGAAAGCATACGTTCCGTAAAGATCGATTTCTTCGCCAAGTTGAGGATCCGCGTTTGGATTGGCAGAGCGGAATACCGCGCCGGAAGCGCTGTACCAGCCCGACTCTTTGGCATCGAGAAAAAACCAGTGAAACTCGGCAGCCGCATGAATCTTCTTGTGGGGCTTCGCACTCGCTCCGAGCATGATGTCATTAATATTTTTAAGTGAAACAAAATCGATCAGACCGTATTTGTTGTGATTGGTGGGAAACAGATTATCGAAGGTACTGAAAACGCCATCCGAAGGATTGCGGTCACCCGATGCGTGGTTGTATTCCGTGTAAAGACGGGGCGTCCAGCGCTGCTTTGAAAAGGTGTAGCCCAGCTCCTGGTGAAAGGCCCAGGCCTGAATGTCGTCATCCGCGCGGCGACCGAACTGCAAAGCGTATTCCGTGCCGTAATCCACATTCCCGTGCTTGCCTTTCACACGGTTACCAGCGGTGTATTCCCTCAGATCACCTCGGTTGCCGGGCCGTTCGCCCGGCAGGGATTCATCCTGATTGTTTCGAATAAAGAGAAAGCTGTCGAACACATGATCTTTTATTTTTTTGTAAGCGGCGTATAAACCATAAAAATTGTCATCATGCACGGTTTTATCCGGCGAATTCGTTTCACTGCGTACCACCTGCGAAAAAAAGGCGTCCATCTGAAGCCAGGCCCACGGGCTGTAAACCGTTTTCACGGCATCAAAAACCCGGGCGGTGTTCGTCCAGTTAAGCGGACCGACAAAACGTTCATCCCCATACGCGAGCTCCTGGCGCCCAACTTTGACCGTCACAGGAATGTCACGAAAGGGCCTGTCAATCTCCACGAAAAGCTGACGGAGATCCAGTTCGTTGACGAATAGATTGGTTTTGTTCAGTCCGCTTTCGGCGAAACTATGCGCCGTCTGCCCTTCCACGAAAAAGCGGTAGCTGCGCGTACTGCCCTGGGCCTTTACCTTCAAATCCGCGCTGAGGCGGTTACGAAACAAATTAACCGCGTCATCCTCGTAACGTTCGTCGATCAGATTAAAATCATCCCGGTATTCCAGCCGGTAGCGGGATTCCATCCCGATCTTCAGCGTGACCTCCTCGTTTTTCAAAGAGATCGGTTTAGCCAGGCGGTCCAGAACCGTTTCTTTCAAAGGTGCCGCAGCGGGCTTTAATCCTTGCGGCTCCGGCACCGACGCCTGAACATTTTTCACCAGCGGCATAAGCAGCAGAAAAAACAGCGCCGGCCAAGTCCAGCAGCTGAGGGGGGATCGGGAAAACATGTTCACCCTTTTTTCTTTTTTTTATTTTTCTTCGGGGCAAGCGGGTCCGCTGCCAGTTCTATAATTTTGCGCTCACCCAGGGCCGTGATCATGCCGGCCTTCATCTCCATCCAAATCGCATGAAGCGCGCAAGGGCTTTGGTTATTGCAGGCGGGTAAACCCAGAATGCATTTCGAAAAATGCTCTTTGCCTTCGACCGCCTCGATAACATCCAGGACGCTTGTTTTTATCGGGTCGCGGGTCAGAGAATAGCCGCCCCCCGGCCCCGTGACGGCCTTCAAGAATCCGTTCTGAACAAGCGCCTGAAAAGTTTTTCGGGCGTACGCTTCCGGAATGCCGACTTTCAGACAAATGTCGCGAGCTAGAAACTTATCACCGATTTTTCCATGCGCAATTTCCGAAAGCGCGCGGATCGCGTATTCACACCCCTTTGAATAAAGACAAAACATACGGCAGGCTCCTTCTTTAAGGTTTAGACGATTATGGATATTAATATCCATAATCGCAATTCTGTCAAACGATAACTTGAGAATAACACGCGTTTTGCTATCACGAACATTTTGCGCACCACCTCCCAAAAGCACCGTCCACCAGAAGCCCCTTTAAGTCAAGCCTGACCGACTAAAAAGATTCATTCATCAAGCACTTTGCTGGCCGTATCTGATAAAGCATTGAATTGATAAGCTTTTTTTCTCAATATGTGGAAGGCAGTAACGAGCCTTTTACGCATGCAAGCAACGATGGCTTTCTGTTCCCCCTTCTTTCGTCTGATACGCTCATATGACATCGACGATCTCTGCCGGAATCAGTTAAGACAGCAAAAAACCAACGCCCGGGATTGTTTGAAAAGCATCAAGGAGGCGTCAGGGGTTTCTTCGACGTAAGCAGCTAGCCAATTCTTTTGGCAATTGATGCGTGCTTCAGTGATATCCAGAAGATTGAGATAGCCGGTGGTCGAATTCCAAGGCCTTGAAGAAGCGAATGAATGCGGGTTTTTAGACTGCGATAACGATAAAAATAAAGACAAAGAAAGAATCTCAGAAACTAGCGCATCCTGCGAATGTCAGGAGAAACCAGATACGATTTCGGCAAAAGATCTGCATGCAGAATCTGGGCGAGGATCTTAGCATCTACTTTATCGATCTTAATCTTGGCTTGAGGCGATCAACCTTCAAGACAGGCTGCTGCGTGACCCGAGAGAACCCTGAAGTCTCAAACTCCAGGGAGCCTGCGGAAAGAGAGAATCTTTCGGTGTCTGCAAATGACATTGTTCAAAAAAAACCCGTCTCTTTGACTATTTAAAAGAGACGGGTTTTAGCTAAAACAAGGCGGGGCATTTCTAATTTTTTTTCGTCGACCACCCCGTCTTGAGACCCAAAACAAATAGACCCAAAGCGAGCGCTCCGATACCAAACACGCTGTCTCCGAAGACACGCATCCAGCGAAGCGTGTCCATCCACGGGGTCTGCAAAAAGTCTCCGGCTCTAGCGTACCATAGCCCACGCTCAACACTGTACCACGTCTGAATAAGGCCGATCGGCAGCAGGCTGAGAAGCACCATGAGTACAAGACCGATATTAATAGACCAAAAAGCGAATCCAATCAGCCGATCTTTCCAAGGAAGAGGTGAGTGCAGCCCCTTAATTACGAAAAGCATAAGCCCGATGGCCAACATACCATAAACACCGAAGAGTGCGGTATGACCATGCACTGCCGTTGTGTTGAGTCCCTGCATGTAATAAAGTGCGATCGGAGGATTTATCAGAAATCCAAAGATGCCCGCGCCCACAAGATTCCAGAAACTCACGGCAATAAAACAATAGATTGGCCACTTGTAGGCTTCCAGCCAGCCGCGCCCCTTGCTAATCAGATAATTGTGCCAGGCTTCAAACCCCATCAAAACAAGGGGCACAACCTCAAGAGCGCTAAAAGAAGCCCCCAGCGCAAGCACTGAGGTTGGTGTCCCCGCGAAGTAGAGGTGGTGAAAGGTTCCCAGAATACCACCCACGAGAAAAATGTTCGTTGAAAACAGCACATTCGCCGTCGCACTTTTCACGCCGAGCAGCCCAAGTCGGACAAATAGAAAAGCGACAACCACTGTAGCGAAAACTTCAAAGAAGCCTTCCACCCACAAATGAACAACCCACCAGCGCCAATATTCAGCGATGGATAAATGCGTATGCTGTCCCCACATCAGTCCAGCGCCGTAAAAAAGGGCAATCGCTGCCGAAGCGACCAGAAACAGGCCTAAAAGCTGTTTGTGTTCCCCTTCCTTTCTGAACGCTGGAACAAGCGCGCGTACCATAAGAAAGAGCCACAGGAAAAGACCAATCAAAAGAAAAATCTGCCAGAAACGTCCAAGGTCCACATACTCATATCCCTGATGACCAAACCAGAAATTCTGTGCAAACCCAAGTTTTTGCATGACTCCAAACCATTGCCCGACGAGTGAGCCTACGACAATAACCAAAAGACAAATGAAAAGAAAATTTACGCCCAGTCTCTGCAACTTAGGCTCGTGTCCTGAAACGGCGGGTGCCACATAAAGGCCAGTCGCAAGCCATGCTGTCGCGATCCAAAAAATCCCGATTTGCACGTGCCATGTTCTTGCAACTGAATAGGGAATCCATTCTGAAAGTGGAATCCCGTAAAACCCGTCCCCTTCAACCCCGTAGTGCGCAACAACAACACCGAGAAGAACCTGGACAACAAACAAAATGGCGCCTGTCCAAAAATATTTCAGCGTCGCCCGCATAGAAGCCGTCGGCTGATATCCTAAAAGCGGATCCTTATCGGGAAAAGCTTCTAATTTGGGTTTGTCATGATTGGCGGCATGATAGAAAACGAGTATGCCGATACCCGCAAGCAGAACCATAACGCTTACGCCAGTCCACAACATCAAACTACCTGTCGGCTGGTTGCCGACCAGATCATCAGGCGGCCAGTTGTGCGTGTAGGTAATTTTTGAACCCGGTCTTTCCGTTACGCAAGCCCAAGTGGCCCAGAACAAAAACGCATTCAACTTTTCCATGCGAGCAGGATCTGTAAGGGTTTTTTTCCGCATTGCGTAGGCTTCTCTTAATTCTGCCAGCGAGGGATCGCCAAGAAACAGCGCGCTGTAATGAGCGCTCACGATATCAATTGCCTTCGCCCTTGCATCACTAATAAGAAGCGTCTTCGTTTGGGGGTCATAAGTATTCGTGCGCATTTCGTTACGCAGGCGGTACTCAATAACCGCTTTCCTCTCATTATCCAGAGATTCAAATGTTTGTTGATAGGACTGACCGCTCAGAATATCGGCCAGTGAGAGGGCTTCGCGGTGAAGCCAATCGGCCGTCCAGTCAGGCGCCACGTACGCGCCATGCCCCCAAATAGAGCCGAGTTGCTGACCGCCCGTCGATTGCCAGACATTCTGTCCGTCCCGTACAGCATCTGCCGTAAATAAAATCCGTCCAGAATGTGTTTTCACCTGTTCGGGAATCGGCGGTGCTTGCCGATATATTTCCCGGCCAAAGTAACCCAGGACCGCGAAAGACAAAACAGTCACAAGTATAAATCCTGCCCACAATTTTCCATTTTTCACAATCACCTCCGTCGGCACCAGGCCGTATTATTTCATTTAGCAGATCTCTGTTTTTCTTCCTTCAAGAATTCTTTTCTTCGCTTCCTCATGCGCTTTTTCCAGCAGTTCAGGATCCGCAAAGCGAACCGCGCAAGGAGCAACAACCGTAAGCCAATAAAGAATGGCGGCCGACCAAACAGTCGAGGCCGCCGCCAAAATAAAAAAATAATACTTAAGGAAAAACGGGGCAGAGAGCCGGATGATCAAAGCCGTGAGAATGGCAGCATAGACAATCTTTAGAAAGCCCAGCGGCTTGCGAAGCCTCGAGGCTTCCCCTGCGTGGCTAATCATTACCATTGAGGCTACAGAAAAAGTCATCAGGCTGTATCCTCCTAAAAAAATCAGGTGCATCCACTCGATACGGTACACGGGAAGAAAAACAACGCCCCAATGCCCCGCTGCAATTAGCCAGAAGGAAAGCCAGACACCCCACACAAGGGTTTCACGATTCACGGGCCGGAGAGCGAGCGCTCCCGTATAAATAAACACCGCAGTTAATACGGCTGAACGCACAAGAAAAGCGCTTCGTACATACCCCGCGCCTTCCAGAAAGTGACTCAATAAAACCAGGCTTCCCGCCGCAAGATGAAAAGAGGCCTTCACTCTTAACGCGCCTTTAACCCGTTCAGGATCGGCGGCTCCAGGCTGCATGCGGAATGTTCCCATCAGCCGAGAGCCCAAAAAACTCCCGATCCCCAAAACGATGCACAGCAGGAAGCCCTGATCCGAAAGACGCCGCCCTTCCGCAAGCCATTCATAAGAAAGCTTTCCGGCCGATGCCGCTTCGAAAAGAAGCCATCCGGCAAAAGCGTGCACGATCCCCACACCGATCCAGACCATTTCGGCCGGCGGCGAAACAGGAAATCCTCCGGGCGATTTTTTTCTTGCCGCAGCCCGGCGTCCGGCAAAGACAGCGAGCGCCAGAATCCACCCCGCATAAGCCCCGCGGCCGGCCCGTTCTAAGCCCATAAAATGAAAGAAAGCTGTACTTAAAATAAGTGCCAGAAGTACATAAAATTCCCATGGCTTGCAGGGAAAAGAGGCCGTGAACCGAGGAAAAGCCGTTGTCAAAAATCCGACAACAAAGCAGCCCATAAACGCCTCGGTTAAAACCGCCCCGTGAAGGACACCGGAATAGTAAGAAACAATACCGAGCCCATATAAAATCCAGTATCCGACGCCTGCCAGGCCAAGAATAGCTCCCAGCGGAAAGAAGACTCTGTACGGCTCTTGGATAAAGCGAGAAATCAATGTTTCTTGCTTTTTAGACTCAATCATTTAAACCTTATTCTCGTATTTGGATTCGCACAGAAGGGGTTGACATGTTTTCTTGCCTAGATATGGATATTAATGTCCATAATTCGATTGCGGTCAAGAGTTTTTCAAAGAGCACCGACTACCAGAGCGGAACAATTCTTGCTTTCGGCAGGTACCCTGATGTTCGTGACGTCAGTATTCGCAAGGGTTACGAAGCAATCGAAACAGACGTAGCAATGGTACCGTTTACCAGCGTTGAAAATTAATATTTTCAACAGGCTCTCAGAATCTTGTCGCTTCTGTATTCGCACAGGGACACGTAACTAAAGTTACATGTCCCACGTTAAACGGTACCTGCCGTTCTGCAAAAGGGGCTGTTCTCTTAACCGAAGGCTTAATTGCGGCTGTCTGCGCCTGTTCCCGAATACTGCGGCGTAAGGCTTGCACTTCCTAACCCTGCCGCGTTGAACGGCACCTGGGGCACAGGCGTGCCGGCTTCGAGAGCGGGTTGATAGCGGGCGTAGCTTTTAAGGAGATCAAAAACGCAGGTAACGGGCACGGACTTATCGAGGGCACGCAGTTTCAGCAGCTGAAAATAAGGCACATGCGGCCACCGGTGATGTTCATAGTGCACCCAGATCTTGTGCGGCGCAAAAAGCTGCCGGTACCAGAAGGGAAGATGAATACGGTAAGTTCCGGCGGTTCCGTGATGCTCGTGATAAACACGCACGCGGAAGAACGCCCAGAAAGAAGTCGGCATGGCGGCAAACCAGAAAGCCAGCACCCAGAGCGCGTGCACCTTGTAAAGACAAAGAGCAACGAGAGACAAAAGCACCAAAGGCCCGATCCAGTCAATTTTCTTCGCCGGTTTTGTGCTTTGAATTAAGTAAATCACAGCTTTAACGCTGAGACCGCACAAGTCCTTCACGAAGTACCACAGCATCCTCTTCCTCGTGATCGGCAGATTCCAGTCCGGCTTCTCTTTGGCCTTGATATGAAGCTCTGTATCAAGGGCCGTTCCGGTATGCTGGTGATGCTGAAAGTGAAATTTACGGTAACCGTGAATACCGACGCCCACGGGCCACCAGCAAAGCAGGCAGGCAAGCGCATCGTTCCACCAGCGGTTTTTGGTAATGGCATAATGCGCGCCGTCATGGCCGAGGACGCTCAGCGCGTGCTGACGGTTTCCGATCACAAGCACCGCGAGGAAATAGGCGAACCGGTTCCGGGAAGCATAGGCGGCGGCCATCGACAAACCAATAATGGTCCAATCCAGGAGCGCGGCAAAGAGCCACCGCCCCGGACTTCTTTGTGCCTCAACAACATCAAGATTATTTTTGGGATTCATACCTGAACATTCGGTTTTTCCGGCAAGGCTTGATCCATTTGCCCAGCGTCTGGCAAGTTCGGGTCGCAGGAAGTTCAACTTCCTGAAAGGAACGGCATAAACGGGAGAAACTGCAGATTAATTTTGTTAAAGGGTCTGGCTCTTTTGGACTTACCAGGTGATTTCTACCACAGCCTTTGGAGAACTTTCAATTGAGAGGGAGATCAGCTTTAAGCGGATACCGCAGACTTCTTCCGCAGGCTCGGCCATGGTGACCGATAACTCGCGCCGGTCAGAGGAACAGAGGACCTGCACCTGAGCAGCCTCGCGAATCGCGTCATCGCTGTAAACATCGCCGGCTTCCATCAAGGTCACACGGGCACGGCCCATCGCAGCAGGCTGCGAGCGGCCAAGACTCAAGGATAACTGCTGAGGGCTTACGGCAAACCCGCCCGTCTGTGCCCACCACACACCCAGAGACCCCATCAGCGCAACAACTGCGTAAGCGGCAAGCTTTCTCATCGCGCCCTCTTCACGTTGCTCTAACGTTTTTCTTTCAGCAGCTGGCGCCGAAGGCTGTTCAGTTCTTGAGTGCGGGCGGCGTCCACCGAGGGGTACGCCAGAGGCAAAGCTTTCAGGGTTTCCACGATCACTTTTGAGATGATGAGCCGCGCGGTCTTTTTGTCATCGGCGGGGATGACATACCAGGGCGCTTTGCTTCGGCTGGTCGCCCGCAGACATTCTTCATTGGCCTTCTGATACGCGCGCCACTTCAGGCGGCCATCGATGTCGGCGCGGGAAACTTTCCAGCTTTTCTTCGGGTCGTCGATTCTCGCGAGGATTCTTTTCTTCTGTTCGCCCATCGAAATGTGAAGGAAGAATTTCACGACGCGCGTGCCGTTGCGGTAAAGATAGTCTTCCATGTTTATGATGTCGGAAAAGCGTTCCTTCCAGAGACGTTTGGAAGAAGCGAGTTCTTTGGGAAGGTTCTGCTGCTTGAGCACTTCGGGGTCGACGCGGGCGATGAGGACTTCTTCATAATAGGAACGGTTGAAAATTCCGATGAATCCCCGCTCGGGAAAATAGCGATGGCTGCGCCAGAGGTAATCATGCCGAAGCTCTTCCTGGCTCGGCGACTTGAAGCTATGCACCTGACTGCTCTGCGGATTCACGCCCGCCATGACTTCCTTGATGGCTCCATCTTTGCCGGAAGTGTCCATGCCCTGAAAAATAAGCAGAAGGCTGTAGCGGCCGTGCGCGAAAAGAAGATTCTGGTGAGCGCTGAGTTCAGCACGGTACGCGGCCATCTTTTCTTCATAATGTTCGGGCGAGGTATAAGCCGATTTGATTAAGGTCGGCCGCTGCGCGAGGCGAAAACGGGAGCCTTCTTTCACAAGACAGTCTTTCACCTGCTGCTTCACTTTCATAAGCTCCTCGCGGCCAAAGGCCAGAAGTACCGGGTCAAAAAAAGCGAACCCTTTTGAGGTTCGCCTGATTCATGAATGCATTTAACAAATCTCAGGAAGCGCGCCTGATACCGACGCCGAGATTTTTTAACAGCGCGTTGATCTTCTGGTGACAGCGAAGGACGCTGGCCTTCACTTCCGGAAGTTCCCCGGCAAGCAGGCCCATAAGACGGTTTTCTTCAATGCGGTAAAGAGCCACGGCTGCCACATGCGTGCGGCGCCGGGCGGTGGATGCGCGTTCCATCAATTCTTCGGTTGGGATCCCCTGAATGAAATGAAGTTCAGCGATTTCCCTGATTTCGTCGCCTGAAAAGTCATCGGTTAAATGAGGGATGAGTTCTCTGACCATCTTAAGCTCCTTCATGAAGCCTTATTTTCTCAACGGCTTTTTACGGGACAGGCTGAAAACCGTAAATTCCGGGTAAATTTTTCGCTGATTCCTTCAACCTGAAGTGCCTGGGGGGCAGGAAAAGAAGTCATATAAATATAGGGTCGGCACTTTAGCGGGCGGGCTTTAGCGGGGGTTTGGACGGGTAAAAGGGGGATTTCGCGGGGACGGGACTACAGCAAAAAAGAAGGTCGGGTTGGGCTGATAACTTTTGGGGGCGTTTACGCGGGGTCAGGCCGAAAGCCCAATGCTTTCAGCAGGCTCGGCAGAGCGTGAGGCTCTGCTCTTCGCACGCCGAAATGCCCAATGCTTTCGGCAGGCTCACTGGAATCCCCCATGATTCCAGATGGCTCTCTGAAGCTTGAAGCTTCAGTATTCGCACAGCAGAGCACGAAGCTCTGCTTTTCGCACGATTCGGCTTCCTTGGATTAAAGGAGTAGGCCCGCCCGCTTGTGCGAAGACAGGCTGGTCAAAAGCCTGCGAGCCTCCTTGAGCGATTGGCGCTCAAGGGACGCCCTGAAGGATGTCGGCGCTCTCTAAAAAAAAGGCAAGGAAGGTCAGGATTGTTGTGCGGATACGTTTTGGGGGGCGTTTATGCGGGGTCAGGATTCGGCCTCTCCAAACCGATAAGCCTGTTTTGCTACCGCAAAACAGATCGGTCTTCCGATGGCCACCCGCAAGCCTTGATGGATGTCGGCACTCCCATGAGGTCGCGCCTCCATTGAAAGGGCAAGGCTTGCTCCTTTCAAATCCTGACGGGGTGCGTACAAAAATAAAAAAGCCCGGTTCGTGAGAACCGGGCCTTTTTTATTTGGTAGCGGGGTCAGGATTTGAACCTGAGACCTTTGGGTTATGAGCCCAACGAGCTACCGAGCTGCTCCACCCCGCGCCGTATCGTTGTTTCAGATAGGACTTAATGCTTTGCCGCGAAAGAATGAATCCGAAGTAATTCAAGATGCCTTACTGAGGAAGGGTGCATTATAAGGATTGTTCCCCCCTCTGGCAACCTGTATTTTCCCGGGTTGGCGGGTCCGCCTGGATCCCCGCTTTCGCGGGGATGACAGACCAAAGGTTTACGCGGAAGCGGCGATGATCTGCTGGACGCTCTGGATGCGGGCGAGGTCGTTGATGAGGTCGACGAGAAAGTTGAAGACACTGCGGTTGACGACTCTGTAGCGCGAGCCTTCCAGAACGGGCGCCTGCTGTTCTAACTGCGGGTTGAGCAGCGGAAGGCTGGTGATTTTTATTTTTTCGACGGCACTGAAGCCGTCCGCGAGGACAACATCTTCGGCAACGTGCACGGCTTTGACGAGGCTGTCTTCGGCCGCGGGGTCAAGACGCTGGTCGGAAGAAAGCAGAACGTTGAGGCCGATGCCGAGCCGCAGCGCGGCCGGAAGTTTTCCTTCTTTGACGGGTTCGCCGAAACGCGCGGCGACGGGCCAGATTTTCAGGAAGCCTTCTTTCAGGGCCATGACCTGGGCTTCCTGACCGGTGCCGACACGGTAGAGAATGCCGAAATCAAGACCGGCTTTTTCAAAGCGTTCTTCAAGGAAGGCTTTTGCTTCAGGTGTGACGGAGCTTTCATGCCCCTGCAGATTTCCAAGGCTGATCATCCACGGAATGTTTTCTTTCGCGCTGCCGAAAACGCCGGCGAGATTTTCAAGAGTGTCGTACTTGCCGGGATTCGCTCGCTTGAGCTCGGCAAGGATCGCGGCCTGCTGCTCGATTGTGACAGCGGCGCGCGCAGACGAACCCAGAAGAACGCGCCCCTGAGCGCTGAGCGGGCTGACGGTTTCGGACAGCTCGGATACAGTTACAGGCGCGGGTTCTTCGCTCAAAAGACCGCGGACACCTTCGATGAAACGCGCGGCCTCGCGGGCAAAGAGCGGCCGCAGGGTTTCACCGGGAACGAAGCCGGCGCGCGCCATTTCTTCGGTCAGAGCGGCAAGGAGACGTTCTTCGTAGCCCGGCTCTTCAATCAACCTCCGCAGGCCTTCGGCGCCGCCGGTCTGGCGAAGGCGTTTTTCTTCGGCGGCGGTAAACCCTGCCAGAACAGCCTGAAAGCGTTTCAGGCTGCGCAGCGTAAGATCGGGAACGGACTCGCGCGGCACACGGCTGCCTTCACGCCCAAGCAGGAATTCAAGCACATCATAGGTCTCAAGACTTTCAGGCGAGAAGACGGCGCCTGCGGATGCCTCACGCCCCGGCCCCGCGGTCTCGCGCAATTCAGAGCGGGAGTCAGAAGCGGGACGAGGTTCGTATTGTTTCCTTTCAAAAAGTTCGGCACGTCCCGTTTTCAGGAACTCCCGGTACGAGGCGTCGGTGAAATGCAGGATGACCGCTTCCCCGCTTTTCAGATGATGAACTTCAACACGGATCGTGACCGGATTCTCGCGGCTCGTAAAACGCTCACGCTCGTAAATCACAAACGCCTGCGGAGTGCCGGCCCGGTCAGCCATGACAACGCGTCTTCGGTCACCCACTATTTTTTTGAGCTTGCCGCGAAGCTGGCGAGTGTTCGCGAAAGCGGGCAATTCTCCGCCGGAGGTCACACGCAGTTCATAATCCTGATTAATGTCTTCGATCGTGCGCGCTTCGGGATTTTTTATAACGGTCAGCGACACACTTCCCTTTCTAAAAAGCTCCAGGTAGTTGTATCGATGCCACGGGATGCCGGACGGCTGATTGGCCGGCGCGGGCTTGTGCCCGGGAAATTTTTCAAGGACCAGATCGCGGCGGCTGTATTTCTCGCCGCCAGGGCCCTGAGGAAGCGGCTCCACAACATCCAGCACATCCAGATTGTTCAGGTACTGCTCGGTCAGGCGGCGCGCGTAGTATTCCTGCGCGGGGGAAGGGAACCCCAGCAGGTCATTATAAACCTGTCCGGCTTCGCTCTTTTTCTTCGCGAGATAAAGACGGGTCAGGTGGCGGGCCACATACTCGGGGACTTCCCCTTTTTCAAAACTCCTCGTGCCGCCCCCATTGAATTCCCACAACTGCTCCTGAGCAAAAAACTCCTTGTCCTCCAGCTTCGCTCCCGTGATTGAAAAGAGCCGGTTATCTTCTCCTCTTATGAGAAAGGCCGCATACTCGCCGTACGCGCGAAGAGTTTCCAAGATCTCTTCTTTGGAAACGCCTTCAACTCTTTTGATACCGCGCTGGTCAGGTATCCATGCCGCCACAGCCTCCCGGCCGTCGTTGTAGACCTCGCCGGCAACCGTCAGCGGCATATCAGGTCTTATGAAGATATTCTGGCCGTCCGAAATTTGTTTCTTGAGGTCATCTTCGGGACGCGCCTTTTCCTCTACGGCATTGATAAAATCACCGACGAGTGATTTCAGGTTATCCTGAAAAACACGAAGCCTCAGGCTCGCGCGGTAGAGATAGATTTTCTGCCGCACCGTGTGCAGGGCATCCTGGAAGAATGAGACGGCCCGCGAAATCAGCTGACGCATCGCGCGGAAAGGCTGAAGGAAAAGGTTCGGCGCGCCGGTCATCACGGCGGCCCGCAGCTGTTCCCGGCCCGTGAGGTTGAGCAGCCCCGCGAGATCCGAGAGCGTCGCGGGCGTCATCGGCATCAGCCACAGCGACTGTGTCCACGCCTTGATGAAAGCGCCGGCCTGGGCGCTGGCCGCACCGGGCTGGCGGGCGATCAGTGCGCCGAGTTCGTTTAAAAGCTTGTTGAGATTTCCAAGATTCGAGGTCCGGAAGATCTGATGAATCCCGGCCCGGAATTCCTCGGCCGATTGAAGTTCTTCGCCGCCCGCTTCAAAAATACGCCGAACGCCTTCGTACACATCCTCCGGATTCCACAGCATCACCCCGCGGACAAGAAGTCTCGCGGCCTCAACCTGCTCGGGCAGGATCAGCCGTCCGATCAGGCCGGCGTCGATGAAGATAAGACGGCCGTCTTCGACCATCAGATTGCCCGCGTGCGGATCCGCGTGAAAGATGCCCCGCGTAAAGACCTGGTGAAAGAAGTGATTGCGCGCGAGACGCAGCAGACGTCCGCGGGGAATCGAAAGGATGCGGCGCGTTTCCTCGGGAGACAAGCCGATTTTGGCGGCCTTGGCCCGCGCTTTGCGGCCGAACAGACCGCGATGAACCAGCACTTCAGCTTCAAGCCCGCGGACGCGCTCCTCGACAATCACGGTCGTCAGCTCGCGGAAAATTTTCGGCATACCGGCCTTCAAGCCGCGGACCTGGTACATGGTTTCGGGATAGGTCTCTACGACTTCCGCCAGAACACGGCTGTTATCGGCTTCCTTCAGGAAGTCGCGCTCTTCATCAATCATGAACCGGATCTTGCGCATGATTTCCCCCGGCTCGAACGCGGGAACGAGACGGCGGATCTGAGCAAGAATGCCCGGTTCACCGAACATGAGTTCAAGGACTCTGAGATCCTGATCAATCGTTCGATTCAGAGCCGGCCGAAGCACCTTGAAGACGACTTCTTTCCATTCACCGTTAATCAGAAGATGGCCCCCGTGCACCTGTTTCATGGAAGCGGAGCCGAGAAGCTCGCCGACGCGGAATTCATGCGGGCTGAAGCCGGCCGCGATCAGGGCGTCGATGACGGCGATTTTGCTGATGGACTGCACGCCGTGTTTGAGCGATGAAAGATCGCGTCTAAGGCGCGCGTCAGGCACGAGTTCCTGGTTCTCGGAAAGGATCTGTCCGATCTTCACGCCGACAGGACCCAGGCTGCCCAGCAGAACAGCCAGACGTTCACCGTAAGTCTTGCGCGCGAGGGTTGATTCAAGACCCCGCAGGGTGTCGATGATCGAAGCTCCCCGTCCCTGGTCGTAATGATCGAGCGCGAACACAAACATATCCCGCAGCAGGTTCAGCGCTTCATTGGTCAGTCCTGTTTCGGCCGGGTTATTGCCCTGGGTCGGAAAGAAGTGTTCAAAAACGTTCGCGAGAAATTCACGGCTGACCGCGCGGTCTTCGGCCGTGCGCGGATTCAGGATGCCATTTTCGCCGGTAAGAAGATTCATCAGCATATCCGTCTTGAGAAACTCGGGCGCGAAACGCAGATCCTTCGGCAGATCGTCAAAGAGAATGTTCTTTTCCTGCTTGGCGCGCAGAAAGGGTTCGGGCATGGGATGGTCCGGATTCAGAATCCAGAGCGCCGTGTGCATGCGGTCGCGGCGTGACGCCGACGTCAGCATGCTCTGCACGGCCTGAAAGGCGGCGTCCGCGTTGGTGGCTTCGTGTTCAAACAGCATCCTGTGATAGATCGAGTAAAGACCGCGCGCCTTCTGCAGGTCGGCATAAGAGACATCTTCGCTCGGAAGCTCGTGGCGGTTGAAAAGTTCTTCGAGCGCTTCGTCGCGGAGTTTTGTCGGATGCGGAAAATACTTCTGAACAGCTTCAAGCTCTTCGCGGAAGGAACCTTTCGGGTTCTGAACGCGCCAGAGTTTGATGGCGGCCGCGCCAAAACGAAGCTGCCGCTGCGGATCCGCCAGCACGGGAATCGCCTGGTCGTAAAAAGCCAGCAGTTTCGAGATCCTGTCCAGGCCGATCCGGGACGGAAAATTTTCAGACAGGTTCATCCACTCAACCGGAATTTCCGTCAGGCTCCTGGAAATAAACCATTCGAGGCCGTTGACGCTGCCTTTGAGCACCATGTCCCAGTCTTTGTCCGTCAGGGCGCTGCCCGCGTGAATTTCAGGGAAGATCTGTCTTTCGAGAATGTCGATGAATCCGTCCCGGAAAAGCGACGGCGCCGTCAGAAAGTTGGTGCTCAGATCTTCAAGAATTTCGGCTGCCGGCCGGCGGCGGATATCAACAAAACTTCGCGGGCCTTGTTTCGTGGCCAGAACGAACTGTTTAAAAAGCTCCTGTTTGAAACCATGGTCCGTAGCTTGCTGGCCAAGGGCCTTCAGGTACGAAACAGGCTCGTAAGAATATCCGGGTTCACGGACTGAAAGGCTGAGATAAACCTCGTCCATGAGAGCGGCCACGTCAACAAAGCTTTCAATGGGTTCACTGCGCTGACGCATGTTGTGTTCAAACAGGGTTTTGAAGAGCATATTGGATGAATCGTTCGTATAGTTGTCCTCGTTCTCTACGCCGGAGTTGTGGCGGATAAAGACTTCCGAAAGCTCTTTCCAGAAAGCGCTGCGGTCAAAATCAGGATTGCGCGCAAACACTTTTCCGATAAGCCGCGCTGTTTCCCCGTATCCGCCCAGATAAAGCCGGAACATGATCGCCGTGTTGATCTGAACGGGAAAGATCGTCTTTTCTTCCAGACGCCCCTGCCCGGTATAGAGGCCCTTATCGAGCTCCTCCGCGGACTCGCCGCCCTGGATCAGCAGGGCGCGGATCATCAGATGGTTGATCTGGTGCAGAAAACGCTGCGCTTCATCGTCGGTATAGGTCTTCAGAACGAAACGCCCTTTTATTCTGCGCGGGGTATCCGCCGCAGCCGCGAGGAGGTGCTCCTGGTTGCGGGCGATTTGTTTCAGGTCGCTGAGCGGCAGGTTCAGGAAACGCCGAAAGAAGGTCTGCGCGGTCAGGTTTTCGGGAGTTGAGAAAAAGCCCGCGGGCATATCCTCGCGGCCCGAAACGTCAAACTCGACGGCATCTATACGGCTGATGCCGATGTTCCCGAGTCTTGGCTCATGATCCGCGTCGGCAACAGCTTTACCCACCGGACCAGTCTCAATCCTGAGCAGCGTGTGCCTGCTTAACAGATCCAGAATGCGGAAAACTTCCTGCCCGCCGAGATCGTCAGCTCTCAAGCCCTGAGCTTCCATCAATTCAAATTTCGCTTCGAGAAAGGCGGCCGCCAGCTTCGCGTCAATCATGAAACTGCTGTCAGCGCGGTCCGGAAGAAGAGTGTTTTCAAAAAAAGACGCGTAGTCTTCAAGAAATGCTTTTTCATGAGCTGGATCCGCGAACGCATTCTTTTCAAACCCCTTGGCCCTTCGAATCTTCATAAAGGCCGCCATCCACGCGTGGCCATCCGCGGGCCCGAGCATGTCCTTGAATCCTTCATAAACATCCGCGTGACGATAGCGCGCGGGCGGCAAAGACGGATACAAAGATTTCTGAGGGCCCAGATACAGAAGGAATTCCCGGATAATGGCCTTGCGGAAAAAGGGTGAGTAGTCTGCCAGGTTGCGCCGCAGCACAGCGCGAACGTCGATCTTCTCGTCCGAATCCCCGGGAAGCAGCGCGTCCTCACGGCGGAAATCCTCGGCCAGAATTTCGGCCGCGCGGCGGGCGTCTCCGGAAATTTCCAGATAACGGTCCTGATGCTGAAAGACCTCCGAAACACGCGTTGATTTCTCGCCGGAAAAGACTCCAAGCCCCGTTTCTCTTTCAAAAATCGGCGAACGAAGCATAGCGGTGGAAGGAAGGACGGCAGGCCCTTCTGCCGCCGAGGGAGAAGTCAGAATTTTCATCAGCCGAAGAAGACGGTCTTCCTGCCGCGGAAAATTCCCGGATCGGACAAACACAGCCGTGTCAGCACGAAGATCTTCGAGCCGCCGGGCGTCTTCGGCCGCATCGCCGGTGAGCTCCGAAGGCGGAAGTTCGCGGATCAGATTCCGGGCGCGTTCACTGAGACGTTCCAGCATTTTAACCGCGCGGCCGCCCTGATGATCCGACTCGCGGTCATAAAGCCAGCTGTAAAAAGCCGTGTTGAGGGCGGTTTTTCTTCGTTCCGGCGTGTCGATCGGCATGAATTCAAGTGCTTCCCGGTAAAGGCCGGCATGATTGATTTCCAGGTTGATACCGCCCAGCCGATACTCCTCGAACTTCAGCTCACGCTGAACATTCAAATCCGTGCGCCCGAAATTCATGTAAACGGAAAAAGGGACTTTCATCATTCGGTCGAGGACTTCCTCCGTCCTCCCTTCGATGAGGTTCTCGGCTTCATCCTTGAGAGACAGCGGCGATAGCTGCGCGTCAAACTCGGGAGCGGCGCCGCTTTCGTATCCGCGCCGGAACGCCCGCGCGATATCCCGAATCGCGGCTAAAGCGGCCGCTTTGCGGGGATGCATCGAATCCCCTTCTTTGGCGGATTGATTCAGACTGTGCAGAATCGAGCCCAGCTCGCGGATCATTTCTTCGAAGAAACGGTTCTCGTCCGGAACAATTTTCCGGCGCCCGCGCTCAGTCTCCGGGTCCAGGGGAAACGGTTCAAAGCCAAGCAGTTCCAGATCGCCTGCATCATACGCCGGACTTTGCAGCGTCATTCCGGTTTCAGAAACAGGAAAACGTTTGTGCGGATTCTTCTCATCGACGGCCTGATTGTAAACTTCACGGGCAAGCGCCAGGGCGTTGTAGGCAAGCAGGCTTTTACTGAAGAATGACTTCATTCGGGGTTCAAGTCCCATCGCCTTCACGCGCGACAGGCCTGCGCGCTCACCCGCGGCATGACCAAGCTCAAGAACTTTCTGAAGGGAATCCGCCTTGTCTTCAAGAGCGGTAAGATCCGCGAGCGTTTCTGCCTTTTCAAGTTCTGTCCAATGTGAAGACGGCATCGCGAGAAAAGATTCTTCCGGCGCAAACGGCCGCAGCGGCTCATCCCACGAAAGAGTGATCAATTTTGAATCGTTGAAAATTCTCATGATCTCGCTGATTCTGAGCGAGGGATGCGGATGATCCGAGAAGGCATGTTCGGCCGTGCTTTCCGCCGTAATGTCCGCCAGAAACTGGAGAAGATCCGTGAAGATCTTCGGCGAATACCCGGCGTTCGTCAGAATGTGGATTGCGGACCGGTCCGCGTCGTATTCCGCATTGCGTTTCATGACCAGCATTTCCTGATGAAGAAGGTTGTCGTATTGGAACGTGGAGTAATCAATTCCCTCATACGCGCTGTTCTGCATGACGTGGGAAAGTTCGTGCGCGAGGATTCCGGCAACGAATTCATGCGTCAGCGTCATATTTTTCTTCGCGGCGTAACGTTCGAGATCACGCAGAAGTCCCGAGTAAAAATAAACATCGGGATGTTCAGAATGAACAAAGGCGTTGATGTCGGGCGAGTCGACAAGGAAGAGTTTGCCGGTGTAGAGCGGATACCCCTGTTCCGCGGCCACGCGGTTGTAACCTTCCACGACCTGGTCAAAAATTTCATAGACCACGCGTGCCTGAGGGGAGCTTTCCCGCGAGAGAAATCCGTGTTCAAGGCGCATCCGCTCGTGATCAGAAAAGGCCCGGTCGGAAACATCGCGCCGTATTTCGGCAAGCGTCTTCTGGGCTTTTTGAGCGGCGGCTGCGGCAAACTCGTTATCCGTTCGGTAAACAGGCGCGGTCTTCGTGAAGTCGATGCCGCTCAGCGTGGAAAAGCGTTTTTCTTCCGCCCCGTCAGAGGAAGCGCTTCTCAGCTCAGAGCGGGCGCCGGACATAGAGGCGGGCAGCGCTGCCGAGCGGCCGGGAAGAACACCGCGCCAGCCCTCTCGAACCGCACGCAAGACAGGGCTGTCTGCCCGTGCCGGAGACGCGGGAATCAAAATGTCCACGCCGGCGCTCGCGTTCAGCGCAAAGCCTGCGGACCGCGCGGATGAATCCGCATTCGCGGTCTGAACAGCGCCTTTCTCAGTCAATAAACCCGGCCGCTGTCCAAGCTGAAGTTCAAAGCGGTCGAGAATGCTTTTTTCAATGCTTCTGCGAAACTCATCGAGCACGCGCCGAATTCCCTCGTCGAAGCGCCCCGAGGCTGAGGCTGACACTTCACTTTCGGCGCTGAAGGCTCTTTGCACAAAGACGATGTAATCATCCGCGTCGGCCAGCCGGCCCCGCGAAGCCAGATCGCGAAGCAGGTTATCGCGCCATTCACGGGCAAACGGGCCCGCGCGGTTTCCTCCGTTCAACGCCGCAGCACGGGCCGCGGCTTCGAACATAAAGGCCTCGTAGAACGAATCATTCAGACGGGACGCGTAGGAGATCTCCCCCAGCATAACCTTGCCGTAGTATTCGGCGCCTTCAAGACTGTCGACGTTCGGCGTCAGCACCGCGTGAGGAATTCCCCGCGCGCGCAGTCCCGCAGTCAGCGCCTCTCGGTGAAAACCGCCAATGACAACGGCCGTGGATGAAGAAGGATTTTTTGAGAGCCGCTTTTCCAGCTCTTTCAGAAATACCGAGTCACGCCGGGCGGCCCAGGCGTAAAAATCCAGCGCCGCGCTGAAGAGTTCCGGCTCGCCCGGCTTGAGGACATCAAAATCCCGCAGCTGGCTTTCCTGAATTTTTTCGTACTCAGAAGAACTCAATTCCAGCGAGGCCAGTTTTTGAAGCCTGACCAGAGAACGGTACGAGGCCGCCATCGCTTTCTGGGCGGGTGTCACCGCAAGCGCGGTTTCAAGCGCGTCGGCCAGAGCTTCTGTTTCGGCCATCAGACGGCTGCCTTCAAGCGACGTCAGCGTGTCAGCCTGTTCCGCCCAGCCTTGAACAAAAGCCGGAAATTCGAGCTTAATGTTTTCGCGCTGTGAAAACCGGCGGAGAAAGGAGAAAAAGAAAACAAAATCTTCCTGTCCGGTGACAAACGCCTGCCAGCGGTGATTAAATTCACTGCGGGCTTCCTGCGAAAGCCGGGCCGCATGAGATTCCAGAAATTTTTTTCCAAACCCGCGGGCAAAATGATCGGCGCGGTCCGGGTCGCGGATTTCAGAAGAAGCTTCGAGAAAGCGCGCAAGCTCTGGATAAAGCGTCCGCTTCTGATCCGCCCCCTCAAAAGGAACACGGGCGGCCAGTTCACCGAGCGTGCGCGCGAGCGCCGCAAAATTCTGGCCCGACATTTCCGCCGACCGCGCGGTGTGAAGCCGTTCAAGATCCGGCGGATAAACCCGCGCGCGCGTTTCATCCAGCGCGAGCCCGGCGCGCGCGGCCGCATCCAGCGCTTGAGGCTTCGCGTCCTGCGCGGCGAGATAGGCAACGTAGTTCTTTTCATAAAGAGGCCAGTCTTCGAGACCGGCGTAAACGGCAGATCCGTCATCTTCCGCCGCGGCCCGGGCGGTTCCGCTCAATTCGCCGCGGCGCATGAATTCATCGAGAATTTTTTCTTTGAGGAAGCCGTCGGGAATCGCGCGCAGCACGGCCGCATCCATCTCGCCGCTTCCGCCTTCAAAGGCAACGCTGGTCACACCGCTGTGTTTTCGCAGATGATGAATTATTTCCGTGATGTTTTTCTGAGCGTCATAAACGGCGTGCGCGTCCTGAATGAGATAAACGGCGGGGCCGTCCGTTTTGTCGGCGCTGAATGTTTCTTCCACGCGCCCGATCGACGTGGGCAGCTGAAGGGCCGAGGGCGCGGTGAAAATGACCGGCGCTTTCTCGCGCGGAACTTCCGAGGAAAATGCGGGCTCGGGAAGCGCGAGCGTAAGCGCGACAACACCGCACAGCCAGCGGCGCAGAAACAGATTATGAACCGGCCTCTTGAACACAGACCGGCCCTCATGAGTTTTTTTAGACATAGTCCTCTTTACAGAGTTGAGCACTGCTTTTGTGCCTTCTATAGAAAGATACCTAACGGAGGGAAGACTTCCAACAGGGCGATGCTAAATAATGCTTCAAAAAGAGCCGGGGCGCTTTTTTTGAATTTAATCCGTAACCTCAATTATCAAATAGGGTTATGCTGATTTCGATCGTGCCGGAGGGAAGCGCGAAGGGACCTGCCGAACTTAAACCCGCGCGGTTTCTTCAGCTTCAGGCGGGGCATCCTGACGATTGGGCTTGCCGTCGGAGACAAACTTGTAAACCGTTTCTCCCGGACGGACAAGCCCTAATTCGTCACGAATAACTTTTTCCAGATAGGTGACGTCGTTTTTAAGAAGATCCCGTTCTTCCAGGAGGACTTTGATTTTTTCTTCAAGGCCCGTAATCTCCTGCGCGATCTTTTCGTCCTGGCTTTTCAAATCCCGGTACTTGGAAAGTACGGGAAGATAAATCCAGCTGAAAAGAAAAACAGCCGCAAGCGATGTCCAGAGAACAACGAAAGGTCTTCTCACTAGCGCGCCGAAAAGATCTGCTTACCCGCGTATACGGCTTTGGAGCCGAGCTGTTCTTCGATACGCAGAAGCTGGTTGTACTTGGCGATGCGGTCTGTGCGTGAAAGAGAGCCCGTCTTGATCTGGCCCGCGCCCGTGCCGACAGCGAGGTCCGCGATGAAGGCGTCTTCCGTTTCACCGGAGCGGTGAGAAGAAATCACGCCATAGCCGGCCTTCTGCGCCATGCGGATGGCTTCGAGGGTTTCGGTCACGGTGCCGATCTGGTTGACCTTGATCAGGATCGCGTTGGCGGCCTTCATTTCAATACCGCGTTCGAGACGTTCCGGATTCGTGACGAAGAAGTCATCGCCGACGATCTGGATTTTTTTGCCGAGCACTTTCGTGAATTTCACGTAGCCGTCCCAGTCGTTCTGATCGAGACCGTCTTCAATCGAGTAGATCGGGTACTTCTTGACCCACTTGGAATAAATCTCGACCATTTCATCCGCCGAAAAAAGTTTCTTCGGGTTGGACTTCCAGAATTTGTAGCCCTTGCGGCCGCCTTCATCAAAAAGTTCGGAAGACGCGCAGTCGAGCGCGATCTGGATCTGGCTGCCGGCCTTGTAACCCGCGGCCTTTATGGCTTCCATGATGATGGAGAGCGCTTCTTCGTTGCCGAGGTTCGGGGCGAAACCGCCTTCATCACCGACGGCCGTCACATGGCCCTTCTTTTTAAGGATGCTCTTGAGCGCGTGGAAGATTTCCGTGATCCAGCGGAGACCTTCAGAGAAGGACTTCGCGCCGGCAGGAGCAATCATGAACTCCTGGAAATCGATTTTGTTGTCCGCGTGCTTTCCGCCGTTGATGATGTTGGCCATCGGAACGGGCAGCGTGTATTTCTTGTTTTTGTGAAGGTTGCCGATGTGCTTCCAGAGAGGAACGCCTTCGGAGTCCGCGGCCGCGCGGCACGCCGCCATGGAAACGGCGAGAATGCCGTTGGCGCCGATTTTGCTTTTGTTCGCCGTGCCGTCGAGATCCAGCATCACGGCGTCGACGAATTTCTGATCCGCGGCGTTCACACCCTTGAGGGCTTTGGCCACGAGAGTGTTGGTGTTCTTCACGGTCTTGAGGACACCCTTGCCGAGGTAACGCTTCTTGTCGCCGTCACGCAGTTCCACGGCTTCGTATTCACCGGTGGAGGCGCCGCTCGGAACCGCAGCGCGGCCGATAATGCCATTTTGAAGGACGACATCCGCTTCAACGGTGGGATTACCGCGGGAGTCGAGAATTTCACGGGCTGTAATTTTCGCAATTTTTGAAGAAGCCATTTGTTATTCCTTTCAATTCTATTGAGGTCGGTGGAAAAGTCCGAAAATTATAGGGAAATAGGCCGGATTTGTCTATGACGGCCTTGAAGGAGAAACCCGTTTGAAAAAAGTGCGTCTAAGAAGCGGTTTCACAAGGGTGTTCCAAGTCAAAGAAACGTCAGAGGCAAAGAGTTCGAGGCGCGCGAAGCAGGCGATATGAAAGAATATCGCCGATGGAGCGCAACGAAGAAATCTGCAGCCTATGGCGTTTCGACACTTAGTACCCCTTGTGAATCTGCTTCTATGTGCAATAAAGAGCTTGAGTTAGAAACCACTCATGCCGTTGTATAATGCGGGATTATCAGGTATCTTTCCATGGGGAAAGAATACCCTGTCCGGTCAACCGGTACGTTTAAGAGGACGCAAATGAACAAGTCATTCTTTATCGTAAGCATTTCGCGGCGGTTTTGGGGGTCACTCCCTTTATCGTAACGAACCCTTTTATTCAGCCGCAGCCCATGGCCGTCACCACGATGGCTCAGGAAGAAATCTTCCGCCTGGCGAGCGCGCAAATGGCCCTTGGAGCCGATGAGTTCCGCAACCCTGTGGATGTCACGACGGTATTCCCCGCCGGAACGGAAAAAGTTTACTGCGCCTTTTCATGGGAAAACGCGGAGCCGAATCTTCAGGTCGCCGCCCGCTGGTATTACACCTCGGAAGATATTCATATTCTGGATTCCTCTTTCACGCTGACACGCCGTTCGGAAAAAGGCGTGACCACGCTGACGATGCCAAAAGGCAAAACGCTTCCTCCCGGGAAGTACCGCCTTGATTTTGAGATCAAGGGCAAGAAAGTTCACACGGTAGACTTCTCCGTGCAGACGCCCGAGACTTCCGCGGCGCCCGCTTCAAAATAAATTTCCTCTAAGAAGTTCCGCCTGTCACACGTTTAGAAACGATCCCGGCATTAACTTCAACCTGAGGCTTTCGATCCCTGCTTACACGCTGTACTCGAGCAGGCTCGCCTCACCGAGATTCGGCTCACCGCGAAATCCGAAATTTCGTTTCGGGTTTAATATCTGAACAGGCTCTTCGTGCTGCAGAAAAATTCCATCTTAAGTTGCGGCGGGAAGTTCTGTCTGGCTGGACGCGTTTTCAAAGGCCGCCGCGTCGATGACCTTCGGCATATCAGAAATGACCTGAACTCCTGTAAAGGCCTCGGGCCCGATGGGTTCGGGGGCCACAGTCTTTCCTTCGATGCCTTCAAAAAAGCCCAGATCAATTTTCTCAGGCAGAGACGCGTCGGACTTCACTTCGGCAAACACTTTCTTTTCGATGCGCGGAGGCAGCTCGGCCGCGCCCAGTGTTTCACGGAAGTAATTCTCCATCGGAGATTTAAGTTCCGTGGCGCTGGTCACTTCGTCAAAAATTCGCGCGGGCGGAAGACCCGGCAGGTCGGCAGAACCGCGGATACCTGTGAAAGCTTCGGGTTTGAAAGGCTCCGGACGAAGAATGTCGCCGGACGCTCCCGTGAAAGCATTTTCGTCGAGCGGACCGGGCAGCTGGGCTCCTCCGGCCGCCTGGATAAAGGTTTCCACATGGGTCGGCTTGAGGCTGAGGGTCTGGCCCTGAACACCGTCAAACCATTCGCGGCGGAAAGGATTGGGCATTTCGGTAATCGCTTCGGCTCCCTTGAACGCGCCTGTCGCCTCCGTGCGGATTCCAGGCACGGGGGGAAGCATCGTCGCTCCGACCGCCTGCTTGAGCAGCAGGGACACCGGAGGCAGAGGCTCTCTCGGAGGCGGAACAAAGCCCTGAATCAACGGAGCGCCGGACACAATCGCGCCGCCGCCCGGCGCGGGCAGAATCATCATCGCGCCGCCCGGAAGGATGCCCGGCACCGGCAGGCCAACGGAAATCCTGTCGACAATGCTGCCCGTATCTTCAACGGTCACAGGAGGAGGTTCCTCTGTCACAGGGGGAGGCACAAAAACTGGAAGCTGCCAGCCGATGTTGTTGCCGGAATTGGTGCAGTCCGTACATACCAACTGCGTGATGTTCAGGTTCTGGCTGTCCTGGACATTGAGAAAATCAAGAGTGCTGCTTCCCTGCGCGTCGAGATTCCAGAAACTGCCGGGGCTGGAAGAACGCAGTGAAAGTTCATTCGCGAGAGCGCCCTGCAGCGTCAGAGATCCGCCCGGAAGAAACGTCTGCGTCGTTCCCGCTTCAAAGGTCAGGGTGCGCGCAGCCGAAACGATTTTCTGAAAATTGTAGAACGTTGTGGATCCAAAAACACTCTGGTCATCTCCATTAAAGAAGACCGTGCCGGTGCCCGGGTTGAACGTTCCGCTGTTGGACCAGCTGCCGAGAAGCGCGATATCGTGATTGCCAGTGGACACATCAAGCACCGCGCCCGCGTCGATCGTAAGATTGCCGGTCAGGGTTTTGGCGCCTGTCAGCGAAGCCTGAAGTTCGTAGGTTTCCGCGCCCGAAAAGCGCAGGCTGTGATAGATGACATCCGCGGCCTGAACATTACCTGAGGAGTTCACCGCGGAGTAACGCACAGTGCCGTTGCCCGCTGTGAAGTTTCCATTCACGGTGAACACGCTGCCGAGAGTGCCATTGTTCCTGAGGTCCAGAGTGTAACCGCCCGTGCCAAGATCAAAGGTGTTATTGCTGTCCACCGTCAGCGTGTCGACCGTCAGGGATGAAGCCGCCGTTAATTTATTCTGTGCCGTGACTCCATTGCTTTTTGAAATACGGACACGGCCAAGATTCTGAATCGCGGAGGTTTGATCGGTAAACACTGCCGCGAGTAAACCGTCAAAAGTCAGAAGACCGGTGCCTTTTGAAAATTCGCCCGCGGCGCTGATCGTCAGATCACCCGCAAGATTAACGTTCGGGTTAAATGAAGCCAGGTCCAGCACGCCGTCCTGAATGACAAGATTGCCGTTGATGTCGAGATCATCCGTCAGCGTGAGAATGTTCTGCGACGCGATTCCTGAGTTCTGAAGCGCGATATTACTGAAGGTCTGTCCTCCGGAGGTGAAGGTCTGATTCTGTGTGCCGTCAAAAATCACGGTGCCGCCCGCATTCGTGAAGGCCGGTGAGCCGGTGATGAGAAAATCTCCGGAAATGGAAAGATTACCGGATGTGGCGGACATCGCGCCGCCGGAAAGAAGAAGATCGCCGTTCACATCCAGCTGCCCGCTGCCGCCGGTAAAGGTGCCGCTTGTAATCTCAAGGCCGCCGTTGAAGGTTTGATTGCCCGAACTGCTCTGATAGATGCCGCCGTTCACAAGAACAAGCCCCGCTGTAGTCACGGCCTGTCCGTTCGCGTTGAAGGTGCCGCCTGAAACCGTCAGGGTTCCCGGAAGGCTCCACGCGCTGCCAATGCGGGAAAGAGAACCCGTCCCCGTTTTCACGATATCGCCCGTGCCGGAAGTGGTTCCGTTGATTTCAAAATCACCGCCTGAAAAAGTGAGGTCATTCGCGCCGAGAGCGATGCCTCCCGTCAAGGTCAGCGTGCCGGCCAAAGCGTTGATTGTGGTGTCGCCGCCAAGCGTGATCAGGCCCGCCGCAGAGTTTAATCCGGACATATTCCGCAGAGCGCCGTTGCCCGCTGTGCCCGTACCGGTCAGCGTGAGCGCTTCCGCGCCGAGGGTGATACCGCCCTGCAGCTGAAGCTCGGCATTGTTCGCGACCACAGTCCCGCCCGCCGACGAACCAAGGCCCGCGCTGTTTTGAATATTCAGGATGCCGGAGTTCACCGAGGTAAGGCCGCTGTATGTATTAGAGCCGCTGAGAATCAGAGTGCCGGCACCTGTCTTCGTAAGCGCGCCCGTGCCCGCGAGGATGCCTCCGTAGGTCAGCGTTGTGGATGTCGCGGTGTTGATTGTACCGTTACCCGTCAGAGAGATGCCGCGGTTAGCATTTAAGGTAAAGTTTGCCGTCGTCGCGAGCGTGCCGCCATTAAACGTCAGATGTCCAGGCGTCGGGCTGCCCGGCGCTGTGCCGAGACGGTTATCCGCATCAATTGTTACCAAGCCTCCGTTGATCGTTGTTGCGCCTGAGTAAGTGTTCGCGTTTGAAAGTGTCAGCGTGCCCGCCCCGTCCTTCGTCAGAGCACCTGTGCTCGAGATCGCTGTTGTGGTAACAGCGGTGTCACCCGCTCCGCCGATCGCGAGAAGGAAGCCGCCATTATCAACGCCGCCCGTCAGTGTCAGTGTGCCCGCGTCCGAATTAATCCGTGACGCGCTCGCCAGCGTGATCGCTCCGCCGTAGGTATTCGCGCTGCTGACACTTCTCAGCGCGCCCGCAGCCGAGATACCGTCACTATTTAAATTCAGCGTCTCTGCTCCCACCGTGATGCCGCCCTGAAGTTCCAACGCTGCCCCGCCTGCCACCGTTGTCCCCGCGGCTGTTGTGCCGAGCGCGGTGTTGTTTTGAATGTTCAACACACCGGCATTAACTGCCGTCGCTCCCGAGTAAGTATTTGCGCCGCTCAGCGTCAGTGTGCCCGTGCCCGTCTTTGTCAGCGATCCCGTGCCTGCGATGATGCCGCCGTAGGTCAGCGCCGTCGACGGCGCGGTGTTGATTGTTCCGCCGCCCGTGGTGAGGGCAATGCCGCGGTTTGCATTTAAGGTAAACGCCGCTGTCGTCGCGAGTGTGCCGCCGTTAAACGTCAGGTGTCCCGGTGTCGCGGAGCCAGGCGCTGTGCCGAGGCCGGAATCCGCTGCGATATTTAAAGTTCCCCCGTTGATTGTCGTGGCACCCGAGAAGGTGTTAACGCCGCTCAGGGTCACAGTGCCCGCCGTGTTTTTAGTAAAGGTTCCTGTACCCGCGAGGATCGCGCTGATCGTTCCGCTGTCGGCCGTGTACGAGCTGCCCGTCAGAATCCCGGTCGTGCCCGCGATCTCTCCCGAAGTCAGGGTCACGGGACCCGCGTTTAAATTAAAGGTCGTCAGATCCAGCGTTCCGCTGGTCACGGTCAGATTTTCATTTACGGTCACAGCGCCGCCAAGAGCCGCTGTCTGTGATGCTTTATCAATCGTCAGGTGGTGATACGTCACCGCTTTCACCGTCTGTCCCGCGGTTGTGCCGTTGTAGATGACTGTGTTGGGATTGGCGGAGGCCGTCAATGTGCCTGTCGTCAGCAGCGGTCCGGCAACCGTAAGGCTCGAGTTCGCGGCATTCACCCATGTGCTGCTTCCCGCTGCCCCGGAGATGCCGCCGGAAGCCGTACTCACCACCGTTCCGTTATTCGTGACCGTGATCCCTGAAGCGATCGAAAGAGGACCATTGAAGATCAGGTTCGCGCCCGCGAGAATCGAGCGGGAATTCAGGAAGCTGAAAGTACCCGTATTGGAAACTGTGCCGCTTCCATCCACATCCGTTCCCGAACCCGAAAGCGTGACGCCGCCCGTGCCGCTCAAGGTGCCCGTCACGGTGAAGTTGCCATTCACCGTCAGAAGGAATGTCAAACCGTTCAGATTCCCCGAGAGTGTGAAATCATCGGTCGTGCGGTTCGAATCGAGAACCGGATCATTCACGACATCCGGAATAACCACGTCATCAATGGAACCCGGCACCTGTCCAAGATCCCAGTTACCGGCCGTGCCCCAGTTGGTGTTGACGGCGCCGGTCCATGTGTAGGTATTCGCGAAGATCCAGTTCGTGTTGTTCCCTGAATTCACCGACAAAAGCGGATTAATCGCTGTCACATTGATATTGTTGCTGTCCTTCACGTCTACATACGAAATCGTGCGGGTTCCCTGCGGGTCAAGGCGCCACTGCGTTCCATCAATCGACGAGCGAAGCGACAGAAGCTGGCCCGACGCGCCCTGCAGCGTCAGCGTGCCGAGAATCGTCTGTTCATTGCCAAGGCCCGCGGGGAAAGTCAGCGTCGCCGCGGCCGCCACAATTTTGGTCAGGTTATTAAACGTATTCGCGCCGCTGATCGTCTGGCTTGTTCCATCCAGTGTCACGGTGCCGCTGTTGTGGTTAAACGTTCCGCTGCTGTGCGCGAAATTTCCGGAAACCGTGAAGCTGCCCGACGCGTTGGGTGCCGTAAACGTTCCGCTTGAAACCGTGAAGTCTCCGTTCACATCCACCGCGCCCGTGCTTCCCGTAAAGGTTCCGCCGGAAACTGTAAGGCCTCCGTTAAAAGTCTGCGCCGACGTCCCAGATGTATAGGTTCCGCCGCTCACTTCGGTGAGTCCAGTCACTGTTACGGCCTGACCGTTCGCGTTAAAGACGCCCGCGGTTACTGTGAAGGCGCCGCCGACGTTCAGGCTGTTGGCACCCCGGGTCAGCGTGCCGGCGCCGTCCTTCGT